>Ga0233434_1000808_pt1 | contig 33621 bp, 47 predicted proteins | sample SI_122_August201_4_FD_182738 | JGI IMG/M metagenome (GOLD analysis project Ga0233434, IMG submission 182738) | Seawater microbial communities from Saanich Inlet, British Columbia, Canada - SI_122_August2016_120_MG | ecosystem: Environmental > Aquatic > Marine > Inlet | place: Canada: British...
TAGCTAATTTTAACATGTTTTCTAAATGAATTGCAGACAAAGGTGTTTCTCTAACCATTAAAATTAATTTTCTTGATTCCTTAATTGTAACTCCAGCAGCTCTGGCAACAAGAGTATTATCATATCCAGTTGCAATTGCTGCTAGTGTTTTCATACTACATGGTGCCACAATCATGCCATCAATTTTGTGAGTTCCACTAGAAACACCTGATGCCATATTTTTTTCATCAGATGTATCAGTTGCAAGAGATTTCACATAATCAATAGAATGTTCAGTCTCCATTAAGATGCATTTTTCACCCCATTCAGACATTATCAAATGAGTTTCAACATTTAGTTTCTTTAGAGTCTCAAGTAGTCTAATACCATAGATTGCACCAGTGCTTCCTGTTATTCCAACTACTAGTTTCAATGATATTCTATAGAATGTTACAGTATTTTATGTATTAGAAATTAGTTGATTCTTTATTTTCTGCAGCCTCTAACTCTTTTCTGAGTTTTCTGCGTTTATACCATAAAGAAATACCGCCAGCACCCATTGCAGTAAAAATAATGATTCCCATAATTTGCAACTCAAAAGAGTATATCATATTTGAGATGAATTATCAATGAAGAAAAATCTTGTTGTTTTTAGCCGATCGAGTATTTTGAAAACTATCTATATTAGATCCTGTTTTCTAGGCATAATATGATTAAAAGTTCTGAGATCAAAAAAATTGTAAATGATTACTCAGATGTCAAAATAGGTGTTCTAGGAAGCCACTCAGCCTTGGAAATTATGGATGGTGCAAAAGATGAGGGGTTTCAAACAAGAGTATTTGCTCAAAAAGGAAGAGAAGGCCCGTACCAGAGATTTGGAAGAATCGCCGATGAGATCACAGTTTTAGATAAATTCAAAGATATGGCATCAGCCAAATATCAAAAAGAATTGCGAGATTCTAACACCATTATTGTTCCTCACCGTTCACTTACAGTTTATCTAGGATACAAAACAATAGAGAATTCTTTTAAAGTTCCAATTTTTGGAAATAGAAAACTATTCCAAGCAGAAGAGCGAACTGCAAAAAAAGGGCAATACTATCTACTCGAGAAAGCTAAAATAAAATATCCAAAATTATTCAAAGATCCAAAAAGAATTAACAAACCATGCATTGTAAAAGTTCAAGAAAAAAAGAGACCATTAGAAAGAGCATTCTTTACAGTGTCATCATACAAAGATTATAAGGAAAAATCAGAAGAGAAAATCAAACAAGGAGTTATTGCAAAAAAGGATTTAGAAAAAGCAAGTATTGAGGAATTAGCAATTGGAACTTATATGAATTTTAATTTCTTTCACACACCAATTTCAAAGCAAGTAGACTTTATTGGAATTGAGAGAAGGTTGCAAACAAACATCCATGATTACAATGCATTACCTGCAAAAGAGCAATTGGAGATGGACATTGATTTACAAAACATCGAAGTAGGACACACTCCTGCAAGTATCAGAGAATCATTACTTGAAAAAGTGATCAAAATGGGAGACAAGTTTGTTGCAGCAGTCAAAAAAGAATATGCCCCAGGAATTATTGGGCCGTTTTCACTTCAAAGTGTAATTACAAAAGATTTAGAATTAATCGTATATGATGTATCATTAAGAGTTCCTGGAAATCCAATTGTAGCTACTACCAGCCCATATACAAAATATCAATACGGTAAAATATTTGGTGTGGGAAGAAGGATTGCAATGGAAATTAAACGAGCCCAAGAAGAGGATCGTTTGGATGAAATAGTAACATAAATTTTTAAAAAATATTATTTCAAGAAAAACAAAAAGGCGTAAACCCCTAACTGCAGAACTATGAGAGATTTCCTCTCGTGGTCAAACGTCTAAACGCCTGATTGCCTTTTTCGTTCTGCGGGGCTACGCGGTCTAATCGCCAGATTTTATAACTAACGACATCAAATATTATAAGACAAATGGATATTTAACATTTTGTACTAATAAATTCAACAAATAATGTCATTTTTTATAATTCATAATATGAAGATTTCTTAGGAAGATCAGTAATTTTGAGAGCCCAAGAAGAAAGAAATATCTTTTGGAAAAAAGATGCAACAATGCTAATTGGTTACTTTGGAAATATACTGAATACCAATCGATCTAATTTTGAATGATTAAAGCGGTTTGACATTCAAAATGGATTGCTGATACCAATTAGCAATACAAACTCTTTTTGAAGCTAATATTTGTTGATCAAAAATGAGTAGAATTAAAAATAATATCAATCAGCATAGTCGTAAATTTTGGCTTGTCTTACAACATATTTTTCATCTGACGTGGATAGTTTATCTCTTAATTCTTTTTTAGTCATATGTCCACTAGCAAGTAATAATTCACAAAGTTTCAATCCACGCTTATCGGGTTTTCTGTAAAAAAGGTCTTTATACAAATCGCATACGAATTTTTTATGTTTTTTTAATTCAGATTTTGGAATATTATCTTTATCTAAGATTATTCGTTCAAAATATTCTTGACTTTCGTATATATTCTGTTTTAACTCAGCTATAGTAATTTTATCATTTTTCAATAACGGAAGATTCCTTATGATGGTTTCTGAATCTGGTTTTCTATGAAGAGTTTCTTGATATAAATTGTTTAATTCTTCCATATGTCTATTCTTTTTTGAGTCATAGGATTTACTATCGTTAGGTATCTGATCATCACGCATTGATTTCACCAATATTGTATAATTTATAAATATTTAATGAAAGAAAGATCAAATACAAGTTTCATACACAAATAATCATGAGAAGATTCTGGCAAGATAATACCACAATACACTTCGTTCTTTTATGAAAGATCCTGATCATAATAAATAAAATAGAGAATTCTCTTCCCAGAATATTTTCAGTCATAGATTCGCTTAAGGAAAATTAAGAGAAAAACAAGCAAAAAGTAAGGTAAAATAAGCAAAAAGTAAGGTAAAATAAGCAAAACATAGACCGATTGAAACAGTGAACTAACAAAAAACTACAAAAACCAAAGACAAACTAACAAAGTACCAACAAAAAATAAGGCAGATACAAGAATGGTTTGTACCAAAACAGCAGAAAAGTGAAGGAATTACATACAAAAATCATACAACTAAAAAAAATCTAAAGCCCTACAGGGTATTTTTACACAGTTCTAGTGTACAATCAATCAGTTCTTTTTCTGAATGATTCTCCAATGGTTCTTTACAGTTAGTGCAAAGATGTGGTGTATTCATCACCATACTGTTAAATTTAATGCTTATATCAAACGGTCTTTTTTATAATACCGATTGAAAACAAGTTATGAAGATAGAATCCTTACAAACACTAGTCAATGGATTCATACAAATGACCTAGTTAGGTGTGTAAAAGGCGATAAATCAGGTATAGTGAAGGCAATTCATGATTTAAGAGAGAATGAATACCTTGAATTCAAAAAGGAATCCAATAGAATTTTTTACAAACGAAACGATGAAGTGTCTGATAGTTCTTTTCGACGTTCAATGACTATGCATCAATGGAATTATGATCAAGTGTTAGATGTATTAGAAAAAGTTCCAGAATTATCCACAAAGAAAGGTAAACTGTCAAAAAAAGCTAAACTACTATTGAAACATTTAGAATATCTTTTAGATAGAAATATGATTTTAATTACTAGGATAAATTATCAAACCAATTTAGGATTAGTTTCTAAAAAAATAGCACAACAAAGAATCATAATGATTAATGGATTAATATCACAAGTAATGAAAAAGATTACCGCAAAATATGAAAAAGATATGAAACTAGTTCAAGGGTTTTTTCAGGATCATAATAAAGAATTAAAATTCAAAATTTAAGAAAAGCGTGTTTGTAATTCTAGCATATTATTTTGTATTTGAAGAATAGTTTTTTGTAAATTCTCTATTTCAGTATTTTTATCTTGTAGTAAACCAATCTTATTCTGTTGAGATTGAATCTGAGATTGTAATCGATATTTCTCATCAATGATTAGTTGTGGAATTGCTTTTTGGTATTCATCAAAGAGTTGTTCGATTACGGGTTTAAAATATGAATTATCAAGAGGTATACTTGTAGAATGCCCCATTAATTTTTCAGCAAGACTAATGTTTACAGATTTGTTTGATTTTAGAACAGTGTCAAATCTTTTTCGAAATCCATGTGATGACATTATTTCATATTTACCATTGATATTTTTTCTGTTCAATGTTTTATTGACATACCTACAAATTCCTGCAGAAATTGTATGACTCTTACTGGATACAAAACAATTTCGTGGAGAACAAAAAACCCATGAATCATCAGTTATTTTTTCTCCTTTTTTTCTTCTTGAATCAAGATAATCATTTAGGGATTCAACTGCTTCTTGGTGAATGAAAGTATGGTATTCATGTCGAGTATCAGCATAGGCTAGAACAGACTTGCAACCATTTGGCATGTCTTTCAAATGTCTCATTTTCAATTCTTGAAAACTCCCCACACGAACTCCACTAGCAGACATGAAATGAATAATTGCTCGATAAAATGAATGAGAGCAATGTCTCACTAGATCTTGGACTTGCTCTGTTGTGTATGCCTTGTCTCCTCCTGATTTTTTCTTTTCAGGAATCATTTTTTGTAACTTTATCCAATTCAGCATAACATCATTCATGGAAAAAAATAACTTTAGAGCAGAGATCTTGCCTGCAATGTATTGCGCAGATTTTTTCCTATTTCTTTCATAAATAACAAAATCTTCAACCATTTCTTGTAGTTTTTTGGGTTCAATTTCGAGTAGTTTATCATGATTTTTGATTAGATAATGGTCTCTAAACTCATTGAGAAAATAGGAATAATGTTTTTTTGTCATTTCTGACTTTATTCCAGAATGAAATAGGATTACAGAACGTTGTGTATTCAATGAATTATGAAGTGATTTTTTGCTATTAACTAGCGGTTTTTCTGAGAATACCGATTGTGCCATCTAAACTTGGTATTTTTATAAATTTAATCATCTATTTGGTAAATCAAAACTCTTTTGTGAGCAATACAAAATTGCAAAATATGGGCAAAAGCATTTTCATTAAAGAAATTATCACCACAGAAAAAGAACCAAAACTTTGCCCTACATGCCAAAAAGAAGATAGGTTAGAAAAAGACATAGTTAGAGAAGAAAGATCAGGAGGAAAGACAATTCTATGTTCACGCTGTGAAGCACTAGTTGTAATTACAAATCATACTCTAAAACAAGTTGAATTATCATCGATAAAAGATGATACCATTATGCTAAAAGAACCACATCTGATTAGAAAGTTAGGATACTAGTCAGGTTTATCAAGTAATTCTTTAATCACAATACTTCGAACATTTGCAACTTCCCAATCACGTAGATCTGCTAATTTACATTCTTCTTTGATTATAAGACCAGCAAGTCCTTTACTCCAGATATGACGTTTCGTATCATAGACTTCAAGTATTTTGCCATGTTTTGTTATTTTGATGGCTCCATGACATCGCACAATAACTTTTGATGCTACCTTTGAATAGACTTTCTCAAAATTGACCACATCACAATATTATAACTACATATCAAAAAGGTTCTGATTTTAAAATACGATAATAATATACCACAGAAATTGCAATAATGTTTGCTGATGATTAATCAAAAAAACTAAGCTATAACTGAATAGTGATGAGTTTGCCGAATTATGAAGCACGATATAAAATTAAGCTATTCTTTCATGAACATTAACTATCATAGATAGTGGAGGGGATAACGCTTCAGGATTGTTAATACTCGCCCATACAAAAATCTGAATAGTATACAGTCCAGATTCAGATGGAATCCAAGATTGTGCAGGAGAAAAAGACTGTCTAGGAGATAATGAACCAGTCAACCAAGACAAAGAGATTACGACATTTTCATCATTTGTTACCTGAGTAATATACGCAAAATCTTGTTGAACATCTTGATTGTTAGAGATGTCAGTCATAATCATAATTTGTTCATCGACTATGTGTGATTTTTTTTCAGAGGAAACCTCAGATGAGACAGGTTCAGCAAATACAGTGCCGGTACCAATCACAAGTAAAAGAAATGATAGAAGTAAAATTTTCATAATGTGTATTAATGCAATGAATATTTAACCTATCTAATGAGTGAACTACCTAAAAAATTTCCAGAGTATTCAATAATGTACAAAACAATTTCAAAACAAATCAAATTATTAGAAAAAACAAAAATAAGTTCTCAAGATAAAAATGAAATTCAGTTAAAAATTCAAAATTATAAAACAGAATTAAATAAAATCAAAGAAAAATTTCCAGAAGGGTTTTTTGATGAGCAAGATTATTCATGAGAGTGATCATGTCCACAATCACATTGATGATCATCGCCCTTTAAGGACATTAATTTTACCACCATCTCATCACGAATTTTAAGCAAATCTTCAATTTGTTTTTTCAGAGAATCAGAATTCCAATTTTCTTGATGCAGCCCACGTACCGTATCAATAATTTCAAGATCTAAATTCAATAGATTATCCATTAGTTGTTCTTGTTCATTCATGATTATTTCCAATTATACTATGAAAAAAACTATTCTAATTACAGGTAAAGCCTAGGCTTCCATGCTTTCTTTTAAGAGGTTTTTTCTAACAAGTATTGGGATTTTATAATACGCTGCAAGTGCCATAGCATCAGACGCACGATAGTTTCTCAATACCAAGTCTTTTTTGCCTGTAAAATACAGATTTGCACGCAATACATCACCACTTTCGTAGATTTTTACTTTAACTAGAACCAATTCATTTTCTTCACAAATGTCTTCAATTAGCTTATAGATTGAGGGTGGAGATTCACCTTCGTTTTCCCCAAAACTAGAGATATGTTTTGCAACCTCACCAGAAAACGCCCTCATGTGAAACTCTTTTCCATTATCTGCTTTTAGAACAACCATTCCTTCAACAGCATATGGATCTACAAATCCAACATAATCAATTTTAACAGAGTCATAATCAGGCTCTTGTGCTTGATCAATATCCATTGTATTACGCATGAACTTCATGTTCAGTGCTTATAAAGATAGCAAAATCGTGAGATCAGAAAATAGAAAGATCTTTAGGTGAATTATTTTTCAACGATCAAAAATGTTGAGCAACCCCAAATTATTTAAAATCCCCAACTATGGATAGCTTATGTCTACAAATCCAGAACGTGCAGTATCATATGTTCTAAGCAAATACGTTACAGCATTCATGGATAAGGATGTACTAATTCTAAGTCAAAATACACAAACTAGAGAAGCAGCAAGAATGTTGCGCCATTATGAAACAGATGATATTATTGTTACAGATAATGAAAAAAAACCAGTAGGGATTGTTACAGATGAAGATATTCTAAGTAAAGTTAGCGATGTTACAGTTTACGCAGAAGCTACAAAACTAAAAGATGTCATGAGTGCACCACTCATCACAATTAATGAAAAAGCAACGCTACAAGATGCGTTGCATAAAATGAGAGACAATAACATTAGAAAGCTACCAGTTATTTCAAAGAAAAATCAAATCATGGGAATGATATTCCAAGCAACCATTGCAAATGTAATAAGAAATGCTACTGCAACTACTCCTCGCCTTTTGAGTCCACCCGTAAAAGCAGTTTTAGGTAATCTGGGTTTTGTGTTACAGTTTGCAGGAGTTTTGTTACTAGTTCCAGCTATTGTTGCAACAGTTTTAGAAGATACAACTACTGCAACTGGAATTTATCTTACTACAGTACTCTTACTAGTCACAGGGTTCTTTCTGAATTCTTACGGTGAAAAATCTAGCCTTAATTTACAGCAGGCATCCATTCTGGTTTTTGCGAGTCTATTTTTGTTATCATTATTTGGAGCTGTGCCATACCTGTACGTATTACCAAGTGATGAAAGTGCTGTAGAATTATTTGGAAATGCATTCTTTTCAAGTGCTGCAGGATTTACAACTGGTGGAATATCATTATTTGATGAACCAGAAAACCTTCCACAGAGCTTTACGTTCTTTCGTAGTTATACACAGTTAGTAGGAGGAATGAGTTTCATTTATCTGGTAATTACAGCATTTTATCCAGAATCAAAATTACAATCCATGAGAGGTTTTATTTCAGGAAGAACACTACACATGAAAGAATTATTTTCAACAATCACAATCATCTTTGCAATTTACATCATAATTGTTGCAATGTTATTGTATTTCTTTGGAAATGGAGACATACTAGATAATTTTTCATTAGCGATGAGTACCATTTCTACAGGAGGATTCGTACCCACATCGACAATTCTTGATGGATTAGTTTGGCAAGAAGAAATAATTTTGATGGGTGCAATGATACTTGGGGCATTACCGTTTACATTCCACTATGCATTTGTCAGAAAGAAATTTCTATCACCAAAACTAGGAAAGGAGGTTTTGACATATTTTGCAATTTTGGGTAGTGCCACTATTTTGTTTATAGCAATTAGTGGATTAGAGCCATTAGAGAGTGCATTTTATTCTGTATCAGCTAGTACGACTGCAGGACTTCAACAACAAAGTCTTGCAGGATTTAATGGCGGAGCACATACTATTTTGATAATTTTGATGTTTATTGGCGGATGCGGATTCTCAACGGCAGGAGGTTTGAAAATATTTAGATTATTCCACTTGAGAAATTGTATATCACTTTTTAGTAAAGTAAAGAGAGCAGAGCTTCCAAAGCAAGCAAAAAAAGAAGTCATATCCACTTTAATTATTTTAGCACTATTTCCAACAATTGCAGCAATTACAGGAATACATCTTGCAGAAATTGAAGATGTGCCATATCAAGACGCATTCTTTGAAGCAGTAGGCATAATCACAACAGGGGGGTTATCTGCAGATGTGATTGATGTTGATACTGATCCTGCAACAAAAATTGTTTTAGGATTTTTGATGATATTTGGAAGGTTAGAGATAATTGCAATTATCTACATCTTTGTGCCTAAACTTAGTTAGGATATGATTTAATTTCATAGGGAAAAATCAAAATCATGGAAATCCAGGCATCTAAAAATATCAATAAAGGGAAAAAACTGATAATTTTAGGATTTGTTACAATTGCAATTTTGTTTTTGATTTATGCAAGATATCAAAACCCAGAACTACTCACACCTAGTGCAATGGATTCCATACAAAGAATAGCATACGGTTTTTACATAACACTTGTTGTGGCATTTGGGGTAATAGTTATTGGGATGTATCGATATCATAAAGGAAAAGTAGAAGGGAGTGGAAAGGATCTCTCAACAATAATTGCATTAACAACATGGAATTCAAAATCACGTAAAATTTTTGTTGCCACGTTTATAGGATATGGAATATTTTTCTCATTGGTGTCAGGTACATTGGTGTATCAACCAGAAGTTAGTTTTTCATATCATTATGGTGCAGAAATTCCTTCTGGATTTATTGCACCATGTTGTGGTGAACTAGGATATATGCCAAAAATAATTGTTTATTTGACAGAGCATGTGGGTTTACAGATAATTCCAATAAATTTAGTATTACAAGTAATTGTTTCTTATTTAGTAGGATTAAACACTTCAATTGCAATTAGCGCATATACAATTTCAAAAAAAGGTAGAGGTGTAAGTACAATAGGAGCGGCCACAGGGTTGTTCATTGCATGTCCAACTTGTGCAGGAACATTTTTCTCAATATTTATTGGGACTGCAAGTGGAATTGCATTATCAATTGCATTAACACAAATGCAAACACTATTCATTGCAATGTCAATCCCAATTTTACTAATAACACCATTTGTAATGGCAAAGAAATTAAGAAATAAAGACGGCAGTTGTAAAATTAAAGGAAAATCAGAATAATGGGAATAGAGACAGCCTCAGAATACATAGATTTTTTCATCAACTTGAATATGGGAGAAAATGTTAGTTTATTGAGATTTGTAAATAATGAAAAAATTGTACTAAAACAAAAATTAGAAAATAAAAACTTGAAAAAAGAGCCAATTAAAAAAGGAATTGTGATTTTAGAAGAATTGGCAATAGAGATTAATGAGAAAGGGGAAAAAATAGTATTAGAAAAATATAGGAAATAATTCCAAGAAAGAGATATGGATAAAAATTCAGAAATCATAAGAACGGAAATCATCAGAATTATTAATGAGAATGGTAAGATTCGAGGAAATGACCTTGCCAAAAGAGTGATTGAAAAAATGGGTAATGAAAAAATAGTATACAGAGAAATAAGTTCGCTAGTAGAAGCAGGAGAAATAGAAAAAAAAGTTCATAGTAGATCCCACATAGAATATGAATTAATTAATTTAAATAAATCAGTAAACAATCAACTCAAAAATCTACATAAAGAAATAGAAATAATTTATGATGAAATTACAAATTTTAACATCATAAGTGATGAAGAGGGGTTTTCATATCATGAAAGATTACGATCAGTAATACATCTTATTCACATTGTACAGTCAACTGATGGAATAATGAAGCTTTTATCACATTATCCGTCATTTAAAAAAGACAAAATGTTTTCACAGATTAACAGAAAAATTAATGATTGTTGGCAAACAATTATGGAATCTATTACACATCAACCAGAAGAATATTTTCTAAATGAAATCCTATCAAATTTAAGAATATCACAAGTTGATTCGAAAAATGTCAATTAAATATTTTTTAGTTTGTCTACAACGATTTTGAAAATTTCATCGTTATCCATTAACACATACGGGAGATTATTTTCTTCACATGCCTGACCACTTTCAGTATCACGAGTAACAAGAAGCATATCATTTTCTTTAGCATAGGTTATCACAGAATAATCAGTTCTAAGTTTATGGCCAGCCGTACGTAATTTTTTTACGCTGTATGCATCATATCCTAAATCTATGAGTTTTTCATCCCATCCATCATCCATTTCATCAATTAAGATTTTCATGTTGTTTGATGATTTAATTTCAATATTAGTGTAAACATAAACCAAATGATCAAGTACTTATTTTCAAACAAACCATGATTTTTTGATGGATGTAAAAGATGAGGACCTATCAGAAGAATCAAAGAGAAAACATATCATATACTATAGATCATTAGCAAAAACTATTGAAGGTATTAAAGATGAAAAAAATCACGAGAAAGAAGATACAATCAAAAATCATCTTGATAAAAGAATTGAAGCTATGGAAGAAGACAAAAAAAGGATAAAAGAAATGTTTCCAGACATTACAAAAGAGGAATGGGATGACAACTCCAGGTGAAGCAAATCATAATAAACATCTAGATTTACTCCAAGACTACAAACTACACCTCATAAAATACATTGAAGAATTAGAAAAAATGGATAAAAAATCAGAATTTGCAAAAGAATGGAATGAATCTATAATAAAAGAAAGAAGACAAGAACTTCAAGTGATTGATAAAATCCTTAAAAATATGATAAGATTCTAGTTGTGATATTTTTGTGTCAGATCATATAGGGTTTCACAAAAATCATTAACATGTTCAGAGGATATACCATCAAACCAGGAAATTTCTTTGTCAATGTGAAAATCATTAAATAGTGATTTTGGATTGGATTTTACAAAATTGATTTCATTTTGAATTAGTTTTTTTATTTCATCTTGTTCTAATTTGGATAATTCATAATCACAAGTCATCAAATCGATTTGAACATAAAAATTTCCATGGCTAGGATTTATTTTTGACTTGATGAATGGTTTATTGAATTGTTGGCATTCACGATAATGTTTGTCGTATTCAAACATCTTTGAATCTCCAATATATTTATGAAAAGGCATAACGTATAGAAAGAATAGAGGTATCTAAATTAATTTTAAAGATCAGCAGCAATTTTTTTGATTTTTGTGATTAATCGAATTTTTGTATTAATTGGCATTTCGGGCTCCATCGTAAAGTAAATTATATTTCTTTTAGAATATACGACCATTTGAGAGACTTTTTCCCTTTCAACATGTACGTATCTTACCTTACCAAGAGATTTATCAAAATCTTTTCTCATGGCTCTTCTTTGTGCAACTTGTTTACAGAAATGTTCTTCTTCTTTTTGAGATTTAAGATTAGTTTTTCCAGTTTTCATAATTGCTTCTCGAATGTTGCCTTTTGAATCAATAATTGCTGCAAATCGCATTTTTGGATCCAAATTAATAATTTTTTGAACCATTCCAAGAAGATCAATTTTTTTCTTTGCAACCATGTCTTAATTAGAAAAATTTCTAACTAAATATAATCTATTAATAATATTTCAAGAATACACAGACAAAATACCTATTTTTTTGATTTTTTGATTGTCTTTCTGGTTGGTTTTTTTAATGATGTTTTTTTAGGTGGTTTTTTTGCAAGTGATTTTAACTTCTTGTTTTTTTCATCAATTTGTTTTTTGATTTTTTGTTGTTTTTCTGTCAATTTTTTGTTTTTAGACTTGATTTGCCGTTCAATTTTTTCACGTTTCTTTTTAAGTGAGTTAAAGGCTTTTTCATCTTTTTTGAGTTGTTTAGTTAATTCAGTTTGAAGTTTTAATTTATCATGCTCTTCTTGAGTCTTTTTTGAGATGATTTCCTTTTCTTTTGAAATAGTATTAATTAGTTCAAGTCGTTCTTCTTTAGATTTAATCAAATCTTCTTCTTGGGATTTGATTAATGTCTTAAGTTTTTGAGATTCAGTAAACTTTGCTTTTTCTTCATTTATTTGAGAAACAATATCGTCACAATCTTGTTTAGTTTTTTCTAATTCTGCCTGTTTTGATTTTATTTCATGTGCAATCTTTGCCTGTCCTATGAGTCGAGATTTTTGTTCTTCAGTCATTTTAGATAATAAGATCTGCTCAGTTTGGATTTGTTTCTCAATTTCTTCTTGCTCTAATTGTGCTTGAACGAGTTGCCTTTTTTGTTGTGAGAGATCTTTAGTTATTTTAGATTTTTTTGAATCAATATTTTTAATAATACCTGTTCTTTCTTTTTTTACTTTCACAAGTTCTTCTTTTTGTGCAATAATATCCCTAGACAGTTTTGTTTGAGTTTCGATTCTTAATCTTTCAGATTGTATTTGGGATTCAAGGGAATGTCTTTCTTGAGAAACTTTTTCTTCATATTCTTTTCTGTGAGATTTTAATTCAGTTAATTTTAAACGGTTAGAATCTATCTCGTTAGAAATATTTTGTTGTTGTTGGATTTTTTTTTCTTCATTTACAATATTTTTAGAAATATCTGTTAATTCATTAGAATTATCAGTAGACTTCCATCCTTTGGGCATGCTCCCTTGAATATGGGTTTTTTGTGTAAGAGTACTGAGGGTTTCGTGTGGCATAGTTTGTGTTAGAAGTTCGGATTCAGGAGATTCATACGATGTCGAGTAGGTTTCAGAAACTGTTGGAAATAATTTTGATTCCAAATATTCTGCATCAGAGTGATATAGGGATTTATTATTTGTAATCATGTCACAGATATGTTGTAAACGTCCAGGATCCCCATTTCCACTATCAATCAATTTTTTTATTTTTGAAATAAGATCACCTTCTTCTTCTACTACTGCATCTTCAACATCAAATAAAGAATTTAGTTTATTTTCTAGATAAATTTGATCAGAGTGATATAAGGGTCTCTTGTTTTTTAGAAATTCCAAAATATGATATAATCTTCCAGCATCACCTTTTCCAGAATCAATCAAACTATCAACTTTTTCTATAGTTTGGACCAAGGACAGATGTTCTAAATTGGACATTACACTCATGAGCCTTATTCAAATATAGTAAAAATAACTTTTTAAAAAAATTCACTCACGCCTGCATTATTTTTGATTTGAATTAGAAGGATTGGAATTTGTTAGGATTTCTCACTTTGAATATACACCATCATTGAAGCCATGCCTAGAAATATCATGATCAGAATCCAAATTGAGAACTAAATCACATGTTTAATTTTTTGAATGTTTTAGGTTAGAATTTCATAAAACAGAATAAAAAATCTCAAACATATTTAATTATAAATCAGAATAAAAAACAAAATACATGAAAACTGGAGCTCCCATGATCATTATAGGAGGAATCATGTTTGTTGTAGGATTAGGGTTGTTTTATTCAATAGAATTAGGTCAAACAGAACCAGTCTTGAGATTTATTAAAAATATGGGCACATTTATTGGGCTTAGTGGAATGGGGGTCACACTAGCAGGAATTTTGCTATATCTAATTAGTAAAAATCAACCGCCAATACAAGAAAGTTCAGGTGCAGGGATTTGAAAAAATGTCCAATTTGAAAAATATTCAAATAAAATTTCAAACAAAAATTATCTGTTTTTTACATGAGAAATTAAATTATAATAGTAAGTATTAAGATTAACAAAAAATGTCTGAAAAAATATGGTTAGGGGGAATTTTTCTAAAAGATGAAGGTGGATATGAAATTGTTTTAAAATCTCTTAAACATTACAAGAAAAGATTAAGAAGTATAGGAGATAGTCCTGAATTAAAAGAAGCAGCTGCAATGTTTGCACCAATTTTAATTCAACAAGCAATGAAAGCACATCCAAAAGTTATAGAAGTAATTCAAAAAATTGAGGATAGTGTTGAGGATATTCAAAAAATTAACAATCTAAAAGAAGACATACCAATTTTAGAAAAATCATTATTATGTTATGAGTCAGATATTCATAAGGCACGAGATACTGGTCATGAATATTTTTTAAAATTAATAGAAGATATAGAAAAGGCAGGTAAAGATCTAGAAACTATCAAAATTGCACTAGATAAGATAAAACAATATTCAGAATAATTTTACAGACCCTGCAAATACCAGTCAAAGTATGGAAGTAGTGCTTTACATTGTTTCTTTTTTTCAACAGTATCAGACACATCCATAATTTTTTTGATTTTTCCTTGAAGGTATTCTGAAGTCAATTCACTTCTAAATTGAGGCTGAATTTGCCTTATTATTTCAAGGATTTTTTCTGAAGAGACGTCCTCAAAACTGTTTAACGTTTGTCGGATTTGATCTTCTAAAGACATGATACTTGGTTAAAACACCCATTATTATTTGATGAAATCAGAGTATATCATCATCGTTCCAAGTAAGACGAAATCTACCAGTTACACGAAACATGTTTAATTTTCCACCTTTCTTGAAATTTAATTTATATGATTTGTGAGATACATCATCAATTTCTAAAGTAACATCATCTTTGATGGTCTGAAAAACTATAGGGTTGTTGAAAATTTGCTTCCATTCATTTTCATCAAAATCCATGTAAAATTTTGTGTATAATAATCCCATTAACTATAGAGAAAACATACCAGAATAAATAACTAGATGATACATATGTTTTAAGGGGTTTTTGGTAGTATAATTCCAAGGTAACTAACCACAGTAGGAAAAATGATTTCAAAATCCTTGTCATCTCTTATCACTTTGATGACTTTGTGGATTAATTGTTGAATAGTTAGATGTTCATCTCGATACAAAGTTTTTTTTGGATTTTTTGCAGAATCTAAAATAGTAAATCCATTATCTGTTTGAAGTAAATTTCTCAAAAGAGAATTTGAAATAATTATTTTTTCGTCAACATCCTTGTGAGGGTAATCAACGTCTAGTCTTTTAATTTGTAATTTTAAATCATGGAAAAAATCATTTGTTGTTCGTTCAATATGATGATAAGATTTTTCTTCATAATTTTCTGTTAAAAAATAAAACTTCATGTTACCTTGAATATTTACTGAAATGATTTCTTTTTCAAGTAATGAATCCCTTGTTTTCTCAAAAGTAGTTTTTGCCATAAATTTTGGAACAATCAGTTTCAATAGTGCATTATGATGTAAATTAGCATTATTCTTGATTATCTCAAGTACAATCCGTTCACGCTCATACATTTGTGGGTTGGGCTCATATTGACTCATTTTATCTAGGTCGACCTATTATAAGTAGGTCAAATATTAATCAGTTGTGGTATTCAAAATCCAATAATTAGGCACAGATCAATGTTGATTCATCAAAAATAAGTTTTTTTTGACTTAGATTTTTTTAATCAAAATTCTAAAGAGGTGTTCGAGAGGAAATGATAATATCAGAAGAATACACAGAAGATCTGCAGAGAAGAATTAATGAGGCCTGTAGAAAAGATTTAGGACACACACAAAGATTTTGTTTAGAACTATGAACTAACCTGTTTTTCTAAATTTAATTTATTTTTATTATTTCAATACATAGGATCAAAAGAAGAAAATTATAATTATTCTTTGTCTATATATTCGCCAATACCGGGTGGATCTGGTGCTAGTCCTTTTCTTTTTCTGATATCAGCCACAGCAGTTGCCAACATTGACTTTGGAACTTCAGTCCATGCTTTAAACGAAGTATTCCATGTTGCTCTTCCAGCAGTTTGACCTCTCATTGCTTCAGATAAAGTAAATGTTTCAGAAGCTGGGATTTCACCGATAACAATACTTGATGCGCCTTTTTGAGACATGTCAAGAACTTTACCACGTTTACCAGAAAGAATGGTTGCGACGTTTCCAACCAAATCAGTTGGAACACGAACCTCAATTGCTAAAGTTGGTTCTAAAACAGCAGTTCCAGCAGTTAGTAATGCACCCATACATGCTCTACGAGAAGCAGGTCCCAATTGAGACAATCCTCTGTGTGCAGTATCCTCGTGAGGAACAAAGTGAGTAAAGATAAACTTACAATCCCTCATCTGTTCTTTACAAAGAGGTCCCTCTTTCATTACTTCCTCAAATCCAGAATTGATAGAGTCAGTAGATTCATTAACAAATTGTACACCTTTTGTTCCATTAATCAAAACATTTCCACGTGAATCAAGTTTCATTACTCTCTTGATAGTATCAGTGTCCCATCCTGCGTCTTTTAGTAGGTCTTTAACTACACTTTTGTCTTTTACATCACTAATTTCACCAGTTCTTAGCATATGTGCAATTTCAGGCTCTAAGGGCTCAACTTTCATGAAAATTTTATTATGTCTATTTGGAGATTTTGCCATGATAGGTTCACATCCACCCTTTACAGTTTCTCTATAGTTAATCAGAGGTTCAGAAGTAATAATCTCAAGTTTAGAGTCCTGAATTCTATGTACTGCAACATCCAAGTGCAACACACCCATTCCTGCAACAATCGTCTCACCACTTTCCTCATCAATTTTTACAACCAAATTTGGATCTTCAATTGTTAGTTGTTTTAGAATATCTACAAGTTTAGGTAAATCTTTAGGATGTTTAGGTTCTATTGCAATTTGGACAACAGGTTCTGAAACATATTTCACACCTTCAAACATTGGAATACCTTTAACAGAAGATAGAGTGTTTCCAGCTCTACATTCAGTTAATCCTAAAAGTGCAGGAATATTTCCAGCTCCGAGTTCACCGACTTGCTCTCGTTGATTTCCCATAAAGAAATTAACAGATTGAACTCGTCCTTCTCTTTTTTCATCTATGATATTGATAGTTTGACCATCTTTGATGGTACCAGAAAATAATCTTCCAATTGCAACAGGTCCGGCTGCAGGATCTAAGACCATATTTACAACCATCATAATTGTTGGCCCAGAATCATCACATGCAAGTAATGCTTTTCCAACATCAGATTCCAAATCACCTTTCCAAATTTGTGGAATTCTATACTTTACAGCTTCATGTGGTGCAGGATGATGTTTTACCACCATTCCAAGTATTGCCTCAGCTAGTGGTGCTTTCTCTACAAGGTCTGAAACTTTTTCGTCATTATAAGCATCAATTACATCTTTGAAGGTAAGTCCTTTTTCTTTCATCAAATCAACATTGATTGCCCATCTGTCCTTTGCAGAACCAAATGTAACACTTGAATCTTGAATGGATACTTTCCATTTTTCTTTGTATTCAGGTTCACCATATGTGTCAATTAATTGATTAAAATTTGAAACAACTTCTGCCAGCTGTGCTTGCATTTTCTCAGGAGTTAATCTTAGTTCTTTTATGAGTCGGTCTACTTTGTTGATAAACAAAACAGGTTTTACCCTTTCTTCTAATGCCATTCTAGTTACAGTCTCAGTTTGAGTCATGATTCCCTCTACTGCATCACATACTACAACTGCACCATCAATTGCTCTAAGACTTCGAATTACTCTTCCACTAAAATCTACGTGACCAGGAGTATCGATCATGTTAATGACATATTCTTTTTCTGCTTTAGTAAAATGCAAAGTAACATTTGCCTGATAAATTGTAATTCCTCTTTCTTGCTCTTCTTTATCAAAGTCCATTGCCAGAGCTTTGCCTGCAGCAGATGGAGCAATGATTCCAGAGTAAGCCAAAAGACTATCACTCATAGTAGTCTTACCGTGGTCAACGTGTGCAATAACACCAAAATTACGGATTTGATCCTTATTCTTGATAATTTTGAGAACTTCACCAGTTGACTTGTATTTTACCATAATCGCAAACCTAAGTATTCAGCTATTAAATCTTAGCCTTGTAAAAAGATCAATAGATCATTTGGTGTGATTGATTTTAAAAAATCTAATTGAAGAACAATGCCTTTCCCATATGCTTCAATAGAATTCATTGTATCAGAAGGTTTTGATGTATATTAGAAAAGTGATTCAGAGTAGGTTTTGATTTTTATTACGACTGAAAAGAAAAACATCTATGGAAATATCTGTAGGACATACTCCTGATTCAGATGATGCATTCATGTTTTATGGAATGTTTACAGAAAAAGTTCTATCTCCAGATTTTACAGTAAATCATGTAATTGAAGATATTGAGAAACTAAATCGTAAAGCAACAAATCCAGAATTAGACGTTACAGCAGTTTCAGTTCATGCATGTGCATACATTCCAGGATATACAATCTTGAGAAGTGGAGGAAGTTTTGGAATTGGATATGGTCCAATAATTACTGCAAAAAAACAAATGTCAATTGATGAGATAAAAAAATGTAAAATTGCAATTCCAGGAAAAATGACATCAGCATTTTTGTTACTACAATTAATGATAGGTAAATTTGATTACGTTGAGATGAATTTTAGTGATATTCCCAAGGCAGTTAAATCAGGAGAAGTAGATGTAGGACTAGTAATTCATGAAACACAGTTATCATATGAGCAAGAAGGGAATGTAAAGATTTTAGATGTTGGAGAATGGTGGGATAAAACAACAAATGGGTTACCAGTACCGCTTGGAATCAATGTGATGAAAACAAGTTTAGGCATGGAAACAATATGCAAGTTTGACAAGTATCTGCAAGCATCAATAGAATTTGGATTAGAACATCTAGATGATGCATTAGAATATGCAATGCAGTACTCTAGAGGAAAACCACGGGATTTAATTGAGAAATTTGTAAAAATGTATGTTAACAACGTAACTGTAAACATGGGAGATCCAGGAGAGGAATCAATAAGAAAACTCTTTGAGATGGCAAAAGAAAAAGGATTAGTCCCTGACTTTGAAATTAGTATTGCCACCAAGTAATTATAGAACGAAAAAAAAATAGAAATGATGGGAGACGGTATTGGAGGGGCAGTTATTGCAATTCTGACAAATAATGCATTTGAGTTAGTCGTAAGTCATTTTAGAAAAGACAACAAAGAAGAATACGGTAAAACTGAAAAGATCATTATTGCAAAAATTGATAATCCAGAAGAACCTCAATATTCAGAAACAACAAAAGAAGATTTAGAGCGGGCACTCAAAGGAAAATTTGTTTCATGTAATGTTCAATATAGAGATACAAAGACAGATGCACTAGTCTGCAATGTCTTTGTTCAAAAACCTCCTGAAGGGTTTTGATTTTTAGAAGATATTTAATATCAGACCAGTTATTTTAAAAAATAGACAACGTTACAGTTTGTATAAAAAATATTAAGTTCATAAATTCATTAACATGTCAAAATTACACTAGTAAGAAATTGTGCCTAAAAAATGTCATGTAATGAAATTACACATGATCGCATTTTTATTCAATAATCCCATAATATTCCGAGAGACGTTGGGCCGTATATCGTTAGTAGTATTATTGATCCTTGTAGGATCCATTCCACTTTCTGGAATTAGTCAAAGTTTTGCAGAAGCACAAGAAATTCCAGATTGGGTAAAAACAACGTTGACACTTTGGTCAAATGGTGAAATCACAAATGAAGAGTTTGTAACAGCGATTGATTATTTATCAGAAAAAGGAATAGTAGAAATTTCATCAACTAGTGATAAAGAAATTCAAAGACAAGTTGAATATCTAAAGGCAAAAAGTGAAGTATTCAATGAGGAGGTAAAAGAACTTCGCGATGAAAATGAAGAATATAGAATATTACTTAAAAGTCAAGAATTGAACAGAGAAAACCAATACCCAACTTCAATGTCAAGTATATTTGATGATTATCAATTATTACAAAAAGAAGTAAAATCACTACGAGAAACAAACAAACGAATGTCAAAAAATATTGATGCATGGGTTTCAAATTTTCAAAATCCAGAAATTCCAATATCATCAAATTCAAATAATGCTGAACTAGTGAAAATCAAATCAGAAACTATTCAACAATTAAATAATTTGAAGATTGAAAACAAAAAGTTTGAAGATAAAATAGAGGAGTTAAAAAATAGTAAAGTGTCATATGAAAATAACATCGAGTTATTAAAATTAGAAAATCAAAACAAGAAACAATTAATTTCTGTATTAAAAGAAAGAAACCAAGAAAATAGAGATAGTGTAAACCAGTTAGTCCAAAATGAACAAGCATACGAAGATATGATCAGTCAATTAAAAAATGAAAGTTTTGTTCAAAAACAAAAAATGATAGAATATGAAGAGGAAATAAAATCATTTGGAGAAACATTTGATGTGATAAATAATGAGCAAACACAAAATGAACAAACTGTGAATAAATTAGAAAATCAAAATTCAGGACATATTGATGCAATTAACAAATTAGAAGGGATCAATGAAGGACAAAAAATTGAACTCATCGCAGCTACAAATGATCTCATAGAATCCAACAAGATTGTAGGCATGTTATCAGAGCAAATTCAAGATTATGAATCCACAATAAAATCATTTGAAAAAGAATCAGTTCTATATCAAAATAAGATTAAGCAAATAGGATCAGAGAAAATAGAATATCAAGAAAAAATATCACAATTAGAACTAGAAAATACAGAGCAAAGAAAAACATTGATAGGAATAATGAATGAGTCACAAGAGTCAAATGAATTTACATCTATTCTAAATTCTAGACTGGTAGACTTTCAAGAGATAGTAAACAAATTAGAAAATGAAAATGTACAATACAAATCTACAATTTATGAGTTAGAAAATGAAAATATCGCAAAAAATACATCACTTATCACAATGAAAAACGATATAGACGAATTAAAGGATATGGCTGAAAGACTAAATTCAAAGATAGTAAACTATGAGAATACAATTCAAATTTTAGAAAAAGAAAATACCATGTTTAGAAACGATATGACATTAGTTCAGGATGAAAATACATCAAAACATGAATCGCTCATAAGACAACTTCAAGGAGAGAATAATGATCAACAAGATACCATCACTATGATGAAAGTAGAAGCTGAAGAGTCAAATGATCTTGTAACCATACTAAACTCAAAAATTGTAGGTTATGAAAAACAAATTAGTTTATTCAAAATAGCGAATTCAAAATATAGGAATGAAATTACATCATTAAAGAGTGAAAGTGATGATCAACATGGTTCATCGGACATCATAAACAGTGTAATCGATGAAGGGGGCAGTATGATAAAATTATTAACTGAAGAAAATACAAGACATCAAAATACAATTGAGGAACTAAAAGATGAAAACAAAATACTAGAAAAGAAAGTAGGTATTGCAACAAATGAAAGTGAAGACGGCCTCATAATGATGTCAGAAATAGAATCAGAAAATGAAGAAATGCAAAAACAAGTTGAATTGTTGAAATCAGAGATTAAACAAAAACATGAACAAATTGATACTTTGAAGAATATTCAAATACAAAAAGATGCTGAAATCTTAGAAATTCAGGCACAAGAATCACAAGTGTCAATGCCAGTAGCTGAAAATAATACAGTAAATAGCATACCAAAGCAAAACGATGTACTTCTTGTAGAATTAAACTATCTAAAAGCAAAAAATCTGGTTAATGATGATGAAATTAAAACCCTAAGAGGAGAAAATGAAGAATACAGAATATTATTTAATCTCTTAAAGAAAGGACAAGATTCTACTATCGGAATCAATAATGCAAATTATGATACTATAAATGAAAACGATGTACAAGGTGTTGTCATGTATAAGACTACAGAAGCACAAAAGGATTTACCAAGTGATTGGATTGTCAAAGTTGATAATTCTAAAAAATATTCAGTATATATTGAAAATGTACCAAGTTGGTCAAAAGATGTTTCATCTAAAGTGTCAGAGGCTTTAGAGTATTGGGAAGAAACAGCTGGTGTAGAATTTGAAATTGTAAGCACACCGTCATTTGGAATCATTTCAATTGGATGGGAAAAAGAATTAAGAAATGGTTATGACGGATACGTGGTAGGGCAAACAGATGTGTCTATTGGGCTAGGAAGTAGTGATTGTGACAATATATGGATGCCATATAATTCTGAATCAATAAAAAATATTTTGGTTCATGAGTTGGGGCATACAGTGGGATTAGAGCATGCAATGAGTAAAACAAATATCATGTACCCAATGATCCATGATGCAAAGTTTGAAGGAGTTGATCAATCAATAAGTATTCCACAAGATAGTTCAGTGTTTATCAGAGGTTGTTCATTTAGTGCAGATCCGGCATATGATTATCAAGTGAAAGTTAAGGATTCAAAGAATGTGGATATTTTCTTTGTTCCATCAATTAAAGAAAAATACAAAGTTGATGCAGGGGAGGCATTTGATTATTATTCAGATATCAATTGTATAGGATTAGACAAATCATCCAAAGCAGGAGTTTGTAAAGTTGCAGATTCGGCAGGAATGTTGATTATTAATTCAGACAACACAGAAACAGTTTCACTTAAAGTACATCTAGAAGAACAATAAATAGGCACAAAAATACCAAAATTTAGATAATTTTTATAAAAAATTGGATACATAATATAGGATAAAATCCAAATATGGCCATAGATGATCTTAGTTGATAAAAAAATATTAGCAGGAGGAATTGTAATGTTAGTTTTAGGTATTGTAATTACACTGAATATCAATTCATCAATTCCTGCAGGCCAATCAGGAATGACTGAGGAGGAGACAATTGATTTGATGATAGTTCAACAAGAGAACAAAGACTACAACACACTTTCAGGAATTTTAATGGGTGTAGGATTTTTGTTAATATTGATCAGTTTTGGGGCAAGAAGAAGAAAAAATAGTACCAAAAGAAAAGAAAAAAAGCCAGCTGATTAATTCAAAGTTTTTAATGTCAAATCATTGTAGGGATATTAATGATTCAAGCAGAAATTAGTATTTATCCAATAGCAACAAGAACCACTAGTGCCAGTTTTTACATTGCAAAAGCAATAGAGTCAATACAAAATATAGACAACATAAGATATGAAATCAATTCTATGGGAACTGTTTTAGAATCAGATAGCATAGATGTAATTTATGAGGCATCAAAAAAAATGATGGAGACAGTTCATAATCTAGGAATTAATAGAGTTGAAGTTGTAATTAAAATAGATTCGAGAAAAGATAAACATGTTAAGATGGAAGATAAAATTGAATCAATTAAAAAGCAAATGAGTTAAAACTTTTTTAAAATTTCAAAATGAGTATTTCTTTGTGCAGGTATGCGACCAATTTCATTTACCATTGTTGCCAAATCCTCAACTGACGAAGTAGTTGGTTTTCCAGCAGAGCGATAGATTTCTTCAGAAAAAGCGGTGCCAACCAAGTCATTTCCACCATTAGATAATGCCACCTGGGATAATTTCTTCCCAAGGGCAACCCAATAAACAGAGATATTATTCAATACATTTGCAAGCATCAATCTAGACAATGCAATAATTCGTAAATCATATACAGATGAGCATTCATGATTTACCAAATTGTCTTGTTCCAATTCAGTATTATCTAAACTAAATTTTAACGGAATTAGTGTGATGAAACCATTAGTTTTCTTTTGTAATTCACGAATCTTTATGAGGTGATCAACAATATGTTCAGGTTTTTCAATATGACCATAAAGCATTGTAACATTACTCTTAATCCCCATATTATGGGCCTCTTCAATAACATCAAGCCATTCTTGACCAGTACATTTTCCTCGAACAATCTTACTTCGAATATCAGGATGAAAGAGTTCAGCACCTCCGCCAGGCATTGAATCAAGTCCTGCATCTTTTAGACGAGACAAAATTTCTTTTGTAGAGTTTTTTGTTAATTTTGATAAAAAGAAAATTTCAGCTGCAGTTAATGCTTTGATGTTGAGTTTAGGATGACTTTTTTTAATTGTCCTCATCATATCTTCGTAATATTCCAATGGTAAACTAGGATGAAATCCTCCAACAATATGGACTTCTGTCGCACCCATCTGTTTTGCAATTCCAACTCGTTGTTCAATTTCTTGAGGGGTCAACGTATATGCATCATCAGCATCTTCTTTTCTGTAAAACGCACACATTTGGCAACTGGCAGCACATACATTTGTGTAGTTCATGTAATATGATGCCGCAAAAGTTACTGTATTGCCAACTAATTTCTTTCGCGTAGTATCTGCAACTGCGCCAAGTAAATGTAAATTATCATAATTCATCAATTCGATACCATCTTTGTAAGATAATTCATCCCCAGCCAATGCACGATCTAAGGCTTGAGAATCCCCAACAAGTTGCTCTAACATAGTATGATTCTCACTTATCAGGATATATTCCTTAGTAGAATATAGTTAACCTTGAGATATACTGTGCCTAAAAGAGCATAATCTTCTATTATTTTGAAAATGCCAAGTACGGCGATTATTTTTAAAATATTAATTCATCTAAAACTATTCCTGCTAAAATAATGAAATATAGTATATTGAAGTTTAGAATCTAATTTTTTAGAATTGAATAATTAGATTCGATAGATTAAGGTGAAACACATTCACCTTGATGATTCATTGCCATATGTTGTGCATTAAGAGCACACATGTTGCCATAAGACACTCCATCCATTCCACAAACTGGCATGTACTCTAAAGTACAGGGTATTGGAGGTATTTCAGTTTGCCATCCTCTATGTTTTAATTTCTCAATAGAATCAAAATTCACACATGATGGAGTTGCATCATGATGTTTGAACATCAATTCTTTTCCTTCAGCACAAATAATATTATCAACAGAAATTCCTGCATGTTTTTGTTGAAGTGGTTTTAGATATGATTTCATAACACCATCCATCATGCAAATTTTTCCTGCATATACACCTGCACCACATCTATCATCCAGTACACACACTCCATCAAGTGGTGCAAAACCTGGTGCACACATTCCCATGTATGACATGTGATGATGCCCCATCATTTTATTCATCATTCCATGTTCTCCCATAAATTCAGGATGAGAGGGTGCAAAGATAGGACTAGGAATCAACAAAACAAATGCCACTACAACAATAATTACAGGTTTCATTCTTTCTCCAGTTCCGTAATTTTTAATTCAAGTTCTTTAACTTTATTTCGTAATTCAATATTTTCATCTCGGAGAGAATCTCTCTCTTTAGTGAGTATTTCATTAAGATCCATCAAATTTTTTAGAAGAAGTATGAACTTAAAGATGTGGTTTGGAATCTAACGATACACTCCATATATGGGAGTTTTAGTTTGAATTCATGATTCGCGGAGCACCAAAATATGTCATGAGTGCATTTTTTGCATTAGGTGTGATGCTTGTTGTATTTTCATTCTGGGCTCTATATCTGACAGATATTCCACAAGAACAATTTCTAGAAGATCCTAGATTTCAAGAAGAGTATGTGAAATATTATGAATGGAATATTTTGTTTGGTAGTGGACTAATAGGGATTGGTTGGATCATTGCATTTTTAGGCCGTAAAATGACACGAAGATAAATCACACATACTGTTCATACAATTCGCCAAGTATTGAATTGATTTTTTTATTTCCACGTATTATTCCGTATGTTATCACAAAATATGCCGTATAGTTATGCCGCATAGTCTCAAGAAATAAGTAGCCAATCAAACAATCTTAGACATGGTTCTTCCTTTAGTTGATGAACACAAGCCAAAATGCTACTTGTGTCATGAAGGATTTGAGAATATAGAAAAACTCAAAGAGCACCATAATTTAGCACATAAAGAATTTTTTGAATCAAATGAAAAACAGAGTACTCGAGAGCCAGCACCAGGCGATGTTACGGTGTTTTAGTTTTCTGTATTTTGATGGATTTTAACAAATCTTGTGCAAGATCTTTTGAGATGTTTGCCAAGTCATAGTGTTTGTCAATAGACAAAGCTTTTTTGAAATGTTGGATGGCATCATGTAGTTGATTCATCTCACCTAGTGAAAGTCCTTTGTACGCTAGTGCCATTGTACATTTTTTATCGATCTTCAAAACTGCATCATAGCATTCTATTGCTTGAAGATATTTTTGATCAGAATGTAATGCTGCACCTTTGTTTAACAAGGCATCAAAGTTGTCAGGAGAGATAGATAGAGCTTTATTGTATGAACGAATAGCAAGTTTGTTTCGCCCCATATTTTGTAAAGTTGCCCCCTTATCTACAAGGGCATCAACATTGGCAGGTTCTTGTTTGAGCGCCAAATCATAAAGATTCAAAGCTGTAGAATAATCCCCATCTTCAGTACACTCAAAAGCTTCAACCAACATCTTACCAATGTTATTGGACACAAGATTAGATAATATTTTGTTAATAATATAGATTCACCATAGGTTAATTCAAAATCAAGAGGTAAATTTATCGCGAGGATCAATTTCCAATGATTTGTTAAAACACTCCATTGCTTCCTCGTATCTCCCCATACTTCGAAGTGTTATCCCCTTGTAGTTCCAAAGATCAGGGTCATTTTGATTCAAAAGTAACGCCTGTTCAAAAAAACCAAGTGCATCATCAAAATGAGATTCGTTCAAAAAAGATTTTCCTTTTGCTACAAGATCCTGAATTTCGCTCATGGATTGTATATCATGTCATTTGTATTAAATCTGAAAAATAGACAGTAATGATAGGTATAGAAATTAAACAAATTTACAAAAATCTACTGAAAATTTAAATAAATTTTTGAATATTATAGAGTATGATATTAGATGCAACTGATGAAAAGATTCTCAAAAATTTAATAGTAGATGCAAGATCATCTGCAAGACAACTTGCACTAAAGCTAGGAATGTCAACAGTCACAGTACTGTCTAGAATCAAAAAACTTGAAAAAGCGAAGATAATTTGTGGGTATACAGCATTAATTGATCATGAAAAACTAGGATATTCACTTACTGCCATTATTGAGATTGTAGCTAAAAACGACAAAATTGTAGATATTGAAAATGAGATATCAAAATTTGAAAATGTATGCGGGGTTTATGATATTACAGGTTCAACAGATACCATAGTCATAGCAAAATTCAAAGAAAGGGACGAATTAAGCAAGTTTGTAAAGGACTTGGCATCAATTCCAAATGTGGAGAATACAATCACGCATGTAGTTCTAAATACTACAAAAGAAGATTTTAGATTAACGTAGGTAAAGAAAATGAATAAAGCAATAATTTTTGTAATGTTTGTAATTATTTTTGGGGTATTTCAAACAGCACATGCACAAAATAAGGGGTTAGATATGGAGTTAGAAGTATCAGACGATGAAAAAATAATTTTGTTTTCGGGTTTTGGCATAGTAGTTATCGGAATTTTTTTATTTTTGGCAAGAGACATTATACTTCGTAAAAAAACAGATTATGATGATGAAGAATTAGAGTCAAAAAAAGAAAATACATATGAAAAATACCATTCAGATTGGGGGGAGGATTATGAAGAATTAGGAAAGAGAAAAAATACAAAAGAAGATAAAGAATTTCGTGACGCTGCAACTAATGATAGTCTTCCAAATTATTATCAAGTATTAGGAGTTTTAAATGATGCAACACAAGATGAAATCAAAAATAAATTCAGAGAGCTTGCAAAGAAAACACATCCAGATAAAACAAAAAAAGACTCTGAAGAAGAAATGGCTGAATTAAACAGAGCATATGAAGTTCTATCAGACAAAGAACGTAGGGAAAGTTATGACAGATATCTCAAAGTCAATTAAACTGATTCTAATTTTACAACAATCATACTAAGTTCAATAGAATTAGGGGTCTGAACACTGTTTGTAAGATTTGTAAAGATTTCAACATCAAGGGGTTTTCCATTAGATTCGATTTGGGTGGTGATTTTAAGTTCACCAAATTCTGTGTTTGGTCCAAGCATTTTCTTTGTCAATAATGGAATAACTGAAAGATCATTTACAGTTCCATTCATCTTGTAGGCAAATTTGTCTGAAAAATATACCCCCCCACGAGTAGTAGGTTCATTGACAGGAGTAGGAGAATGAGTTATAGAAACATCATTTATTTGAAAAGTCTCATCATTAAGATAAAGCAGGCAGTCTAAAGAATTCTTTTCAAAAGATGCAGTAAGAATTGCAAGTAAGTCTCGGTCTACAGACATTCAAAAACAACCAGATCATAATTCTATTGAATCTTTCTAAGTGCAGGCCAAAATCAAATCATTTTACTGAAGAAAATAGATCATCTTTAAAAACAATAATTATGATCGAGGGATATTGCAAAAATTTGCAAATAAACATCCAATGAGAGATAAAATTCTCAATCTGATGGTACAGAATGAATTGACTGATGATTGTTTCGTAGAAATGCTAGATTATGCTATTGACTTGTTTGAAAGTCAAGGTCTAGGTAGTGACTATTATGGGTATCATAACATTAATCATGAATTAGAAGTAACATATGTTTCACTTTTAGCTGCAAAACAAGACAAAGTAAAATTAACTGAGACAGACATCAAGTATCTTTACGTTGCTGCATTGTTTCATGATTTTGATCCACAAAAAAGTGTAGATAAACCTCACGAAGAAAGTGTTTTAAGATTTATTTCATTAGATAAAAAATTACAAGAGTTAATAAAAATAGCAGGCGTTGATTTAGAAATAATCAAAGTTCTAATTTTAAGAACAACATATCCATGGATAGGAGGATTAAAGAAAAATGCTGAAGAGCAAATCAAAGAATGTTTTCTGAATTCAGATTTAACAAGAAATGATCAACCATTTCAAGAACACATCATGATGATAGGAGAATACCTATCAGTGGTAGACAGAATTAGTGGATATACTTTAGGCGATTTTCTAAAAGCGATGGAGATGGCAAAAATGAATGCTCATGCACTTGCATGGAGACCATCACTAATAGTAAGAAGTTCAGTAGCATATTTTGAAGAATTATTAAATAAAGAAACAGAGATGGTGAAAGGAATTCTAAAAGTTCTTTCAAATGAAATGAGAAAGAACTTTTTTGATACAATTTTAGCATTTATGAAAATTAGACAGCAAGAAATTACCATTCAAGCAGATTATGCTTATGATAATTTGAAATTAATTCCTACAATAGAATGTATGGCAACAAGAAAAGACCCAAATTTTATCAAAGAACTCTATGAAATATTTTTAGAGTTACCAAGACCACTTCAATTTTCAAAAGATAATTTCAAAGATACTGTAGAAGATTCAGAAATAATCCTCAATACGCTCAGATTAAATGACAGAAATGGAGAAATTGTGGGATTTGCCAAAGGAGGCGCACTTGAAAAATACAGTCTACGAGAAGAAGTAAGAGATGAAAACTATGGTCTAGGAAACACGGTATTTCTTGAACCAGTTGCACTAAAAATGGGGTATTGGGGATTGAAAGGAGGCAGTGAAATGAGACACATGTTCATCATGCAAGCTCATTCCATGAAATACAAGTTCATGACAAGTTTTGCATTAAGAGACGTCATTCAAGCAAGAATAGCGAGGGAGCAGGCAGAATTTGTAGAACAGTTTGATCCAGAAAGATGGGATTACTATCGAATTAAAATTTAGATTCATCATATGAAAAGATCGATTCAACAAACATTACAAAAAATAATTCAAGGAGAGGTATTTTTCCAAAAAGAGTTTAGAAGATTTTATTCAGTTGATGCAAGTTCCTATCAAATTTTTCCAAAGGGAGTAGTTGTTGCAAAAAATGAAAAAGATGTTATCAATACAATAAAAATTGCAAAAAGATTCAAAACATCAGTAACAGTACGAGGTGCAGGAACAAGTCTTGTAGGAAGTGCGTTAAACAAGGGCATAATATTAGATATGAAAAATTTTGATTCAATCAGAATGTCAAAAAATCACGTTACTGTAGGTCCAGGCACAATCAAAGGTAAATTAGATAATAGTTTAAAAAAATCAAAAAAATTTTTTCCACCGAATCCATCAATTGGTTCTTTTTGTGCAATAGGGGGAATGTTAGGCAATAATTCTAGCGGGAGTAGAAGTCTAAAGTATGGAAGTATGATAGATAATGTAATAGGAGTTACATTTGTTGACGGAAATGGAATCAAACACACACTCCCAAAAGATAAAAAAATTGCTGAAAAGATTTTAGAGATTACAAAAAAAATAGATAATAAAAAAATTCCGATAGTAACAAAAAATTCATCAGGATATAGGATTGATAAAATAAAAACAATTAACGATGCTCATAAAATAATCATAGGTTCAGAAGGGACACTAGGGGTAATTCTTTCAGCAAAATTAAAAATCAGAGATATTCCAAAAAAAAGAATCCTCATAATAATAGAATACAAATCAATTATGAGTGCTTTGAAGAATTGTATTAAAATAAACGAGACGTCACCTTCAGCAATAGAGTTTGTAGATAAAACAACACTTAAACAGATAAAATCCAAATTTGATAAAAAAACCAAATGTCTTCTTTTTGTGGAATATGATGAAAGAATCAACATGAATGAGAGAAAAATAAGAGTAATTACTACAGGAAATATAATTCAAAAATTGAAAAAAGAGTCAGAGATTTTTAGATGGTGGAAATATAGAGATTCATCATTACACTATAGTTTAAAATCAATTAAAAATGAAAAAAGAATTCCACATGTAATTGAAGATGCAGCAGTACCATTAGAAAATCTTTCAAAATTATTTTCAACACTAAATAAAATAAATAAAAAATACAAAACTAAATCCATAGCATACGGACATGCAGGAAACGGCAACATCCACATTCGTTTAATGTCAGAAAGAAAAAAAAGTAAAGATATTAAAAATATTGCAACACAGTATTTTGAAAAAGTAATCAAACTAAATGGAACTATAACTGCAGAGCATGGAGACGGATTAGCACGCTCAGAATTTATAGAAAAACAATATGGTATAAAGAATTATCAGATATTCAAAGGAATCAAGAGATTATTTGATCCAAAAAACATTCTAAATCCAGGCAAAATAATCACAAAGAAAAGCACAATCATTGAAAATTTAGAGGTTTTCTAAATAATTTAGAGTTAAAATCAAAAAAATCAATGCAGAAACGCTTTATTAACAAAAAATTATGCAGAAAATAATGTCAAGTAAAGGTTTGGGATCAATAACAGCATTACTGATATGTTCGATTAGTTTTCTGCCAGCATTTGCAATAACAGAAACTCAAGTATCAGTAGACAAACCAAGATTAGTAACAGCATTTGGGGCATTAATAGGAAATGATGTAACAGTGAATCAGCAATTTCAGATATCAGCAGACATTACAAATCATCAAAAAAAATCTCAAAATTTCCATTATCTTGTCCAAATAAAAGATGAAAACAATTTTGTGGTGTCATTAGGATGGATAAGTGGTCAATTAACACCAACCCAAAAATTTAGTCCATCATTATCATGGACTCCAGAGGAATCAGGGGAATTCACTGCAGAGATTTTTGTTTGGGAAGGATTCCCAGTGAATGCAAAAGCATTATCAAAGTACATAACATTACCAATCAGTGTCGGTTAAAATTTATCAAAAATAAGATTCAGGATATATTGATTATTTAAAAATTCGACTAATTCATTCCTAAATCTATAACCAGTACGAAAAATATTGTTGTATAACACAAAAATTGAGATCGGAGGTTTGCCAATTGGTAAAAAAAGTTCAACAAGTTCTCGCTAATAGAACCTGAGCCTAGTGAAATTATGACAATAGGATATTGTGTTAAGTGTCGTGACAAACGAGAAATCGGCAGTCCAGCACCATACACCATGAAAAATGGTAAACCTGCAATCAAAGGCACATGCCCAACATGTAGTACTGCCATTTTTAGAATTGGTAGAGGATAAAATTCTCAACAAAGGATTTTAAATCACCGTTCATCGGGAAGCCCATTCCAAAACAAATGTTTTGGAAGTGGATCTTTTTCTATTTCTGATGTAATTTTATTTTAAAAATAAATGAAAAGAGACTACTTTAATCGTCTATAGATCTCTTTGAATTCGAGTGATATGTTGTATGATATGTTCAACAGATGTGCAAGTTGGTTCATAGAGGTTTTATCGTGCCCAAGCTGTCTTAATATCGTCAAAGCTTTTTGAGGTGAACGCACTAAGAGTGCTTCTTGACCAGACCATGTCTTAAAAGCATCATCGACGTCCAAGCTGAAATTCAAAACAAATTCTTTCCAGTTTGGCATTGCCTTTAATGCTTTTTCAGTCAAAAGGACCTCAGACATTTCACGGAATTCATTTTTTCTATCAATGTATAACATGTCAAGAGATTGTCGGATTTTTCCCGATTCATACAATTCTGAATTTAACATGTACATTCCTGAAATACTCATATCTTATGTTACTCATAATCAAAGATAAGTCAAGTAGGTGGTTTTCTGAAAATGTGTTAAAAAAAATTAATAAAAATTAACAAATGTAAAGAATTAAAAAAATGAGAAAAAAGGGATAGATCTTATTGGAATGGATCAATAAATGGACAGTTAACGATATGGTCACTATCCATTGGACGTGCAATACCAATGTCGATCAAACCAGCTTCCCTGTATGCGTTCATGTCATCAATGGTTTCTAGTAATTGTGCATCTTCCGGATCATCCCAACCAATCATGAATATTCGCCACATTGGAGAATAATTCACATCACCAGGAGCTCCTGCTGCAATTCCAGGTTGAAATCCTAACGGACCAGTACCTGTCAAACCATTTTTGAACTGAAACAAATCTACTGCTGCTGAATTTGCAATCAAGCTTGCAGATGTTGGTGCACTTACAACACCCATCATTCCGGCAGGACCACTAGGGGTAGCATCTGTTACAATGTAATAGATTGTTCTACCATCTGGACCCCATCCACGATGAGCAATGAAAGTTACATTCATCTCTTCTGTGTCAATATCAAGAACTTGGCCACCACCATAAGGAGTGACATCAGTCAGTATGGTGTCTTCCTTAACCATCATCTGACCATCAGGCCAAATGATTTGGGGCATATTCAAAACTACATCAATTTCTGTCAATGTAAGTTCGTCATTCTCAGCTGCG
>Ga0233434_1000812_pt1 | contig 33556 bp, 25 predicted proteins | sample SI_122_August201_4_FD_182738 | JGI IMG/M metagenome (GOLD analysis project Ga0233434, IMG submission 182738) | Seawater microbial communities from Saanich Inlet, British Columbia, Canada - SI_122_August2016_120_MG | ecosystem: Environmental > Aquatic > Marine > Inlet | place: Canada: British...
TTGGTTGACACTAGCCGCGTGTCGGGCTACGATGCGAGCCATGAAGGCTCCCACCGACGATCTCGTCCTGCAGATTCTACAGCGTCATCCGGAGTGGTTCGGCCCCGTCCTCGATAGAGTCGGCGAGTACGAGGTACAAATTCTCTACACGCAGATCGATCGCGATCAGGACAACGTACCGCAGTTCACATCGCATGCATTTCGCGTCGACTCAACTGCGTATTTCTATCCCGCCAGTACGGTCAAGATGCCCGCCGCCTTTCTGGCCCTGGAGAAATTGCGCCAGCTGGCGCTCGACGGGCTCAACGCCGACACACCTCTACATATAGACGCGGCGGCACCTGGACAGATCGCCGCCCTCCACGATGCGACGGCACCGGGAGGTATTCCGTCGATCGGCCACTATATCCGCAAGATCTTCCTGGTGAGCGACAACGACGCGCACAATCGCCTGTATGAGTTTCTGGGCCAACAGGAACTCAATGAAAAATTGTGGGCGAAGGGCTACAACAATCTTCGCCTGACCCACCGGCTGGCCCTGCCGCGCTCGCCACAGCAAAATGCCCGAACAAATCCGATGACCTTCTTTGAGCGGGAGACTGGCAAGGCTGTCTATGAGCAACCACTGGTCTGCAACGACACCTCCTATGTGCCCGCCACGAAAATCTTGCGTGGTCAGGGTTACATGGCAGAGGGTGACCTCGTTGAGGCACCCATGGACTTTGCGGGCAAGAACTGGATTGCCGTTGATGATCTGCAGCAGATACTGAAGGCCGTCTTGTTTCCAGAGGCAGTGGATCCAGGATATCGCTTTGAGCTTACAGCAGATGATCTCGATCTGCTCTATCGAGCCATGTCTCAGTGGCCGCGTGAGAGTGGGATCAGCAAGTATGATTCTGAGCAGTACTGGGATGGTTTCGTGAAGTTCACGCTCTTTGGCGACAGCAAAGAACGGATCGATTCGGCGACGAGAGTCTTCAACAAAGTCGGTGCTGCGTATGGCTACATGACGGAGAATGCGTACACCGTCGATTTCGACCATGGCATCGAATACCTGTTGACCGCTGTCATCTGTGTGAACGAGAATGGCATCTTCGACGATGGGATTTACGCCTACGATGAAGTGGGCTTCCCATTTATGGCCAATCTCGGACGCGCAATTCACGCTCATGAGATCGGTCGTTCGCGTCGGCATCCACCCGACCTGTGTCGTTTCGCTCCCTACCGCTGAGGACTGATGGAACAGTTTGCTGTAAGTCGCGATGATGAGATCTATGAGGCGTTTCCAGATGTCGCCCTGACGCCGACGGGCCGACTCGTGTGCGTGTTTGCAGAGTGCACCCACCACCGTGATCGCTCCTATACACGGGTAATGACGACCACGTCAGACGATCGTGGTCGTACGTGGACCACGAAGCAGGCGATCAGTGAGGCTCTCCACGGTGATCCCAAGGTTGATCCCTGGTGGAACTGTCCACGAGTTTCCTGTCTCGGCGATGGTCGTCTTGTCGTCGTATGTGACCGGATCGCCGGTAGAGGAGTGGGAAATATCGGTGGCGAGCAGAGCAACTGGTTATGGTTCAGCGACGATGGCGGCGGCACCTGGAGTGCGCCGCGGGCAACACCGATTGTCGGAATTGTTCCTGATCAATTGATCGAGTTGAAGCACGGGGAATACGCTGGCCGCTGGTTGCTGGGTGCGCACACAAAGCTACCCCCAGCGGAGGCCCCCTTGTGGTCTGTGCGAACGTGGATATCAGACGACGCGGGCGAGAGTTGGAGCCAACCACGGCAGATTGCCCAGGTGCCCGATCTGCAGTTGTGCGAGGCCAGTGTCGCCGAACTACCCGAGGGTGATCTGGTATGCTTCATGCGTGAGAATTCAGGTGAGGGCGCCGACGCATACAAGTGCCTGAGTGTGGATGGTGGTGAGAGTTGGCAAGGCCCTTTCCGCTTTCCACTACCCGGTTGTCATCGACCCGTGGCGGGAATGCTCACCAATGGCCTGATGCTCATCACGCATCGCTTCATGCAGGGGGGCAAAGGTTGGGTAGGGTGGTGGACGCAGAATTTCTTTGGCGCCTTGACCGATATGGAGTCTTGCCGTGCCCGTCGTCGTGAGGACGCGCACACGCGTATCCTTCCCATCGATTTTGATCGGCACCTGGAATCAGATACGGGATACTCCGGCTGGGTGCAGTTCGATGATGGCGAGATCTACATCGTTAACTATATCCTCGATGATGCACCCAAGGCCCAGATTCGAGGCTACAGTCTGCAATTGGAAGACTTTCGCTTCGACAACTGATGAAACGTGACCAAGGAGAGAGATAGATGACGTTGCGAGCCGCCGTCATTGGCTGTGGACGAATGGCAGGCACCATCGATGATGAGATCACATATGATCATGCAGATTTTGTTTTGCCCTATGGGCACGCACCCGGCTATGCAGCGACAGATGGCGTCGAACTGGTAGCCGCCGCAGACGTAGAAGCTGATCGGCTCGATGGCTGGTGTGATCGTTTCGGTGTGGCATCACGTTTCACTGATCATCGGCAGCTACTTGAGCAGATCAAACCGGATATCGTCTCCGTTACGACGCCAGCCCATGCGCGAGCACAGCCACTGATCGATGCCGTCGAGTCTGGTGTACGCGGCATCTACACAGAGAAGGCTTTGTGCACTTCACAGGTAGACCTCGATCGGATCGTGAAGGCCGTTCACGCAGCGCAGATCCCCATCGTCTATGGTGCCATGCGGCGCTACTGGGCAGGCTTTGAGACGGCTCGTGCTTTTCTAGACGCAGGTCACCTCGGTGAGCCGCGTAGCGCACTGATCGGTGCCAGCGGCGGATCCGCATTTCATACACATTCGCATATCATCGACGCCGCCATGTATCTGCTGGGCGACCCCGAACCGGCCGCGGTCCAGGCGACGCTGACTGGCCGTGCAGATCAGGAACTGGGCGTCTCGACACAAGGGGATGCCATCGCCCTGGATGCGGATCCTGCCATCGGCCACGCGTCCATCGATTTGGCTGGGGGGCGACGGCTGACCTGCACGGATCTGCCGTCGCTGGATATCGAGATTGTCTGCGAGGAGGGTGTGTTACGCAGTTGGGGAGACTCGTCCCGCTACACAGCAATGCGCCGGCAAGACCGCTATGATTGGGAACCTGTGCCCTTTCCATCCTGGCAGGCTCGTTCAGGTACGGTGGCCATCCTCGGAGACCTGGTCGGCGCGATTAACGAGGGGCAGCCGACCCGCAGTGGGATCGATATCATTCGCCGTGGCATGGAGATCCTCTTTGCCATGGTCGCCTCGCACGCACAAGGCGGCCAGCGTGTCGACCTGCCGATGCAATCTCGGGACATCAGTGTCCACTCTCACTGAAAGAGCAACTTAGCATGCTGCCCAACATCGTCTACCTGCACTCCCATGACAGCGGTCGATATATCCAACCCATGGGTCACGCCGTGCCAACGCCCAATCTGCAGCGCTTGGCCGAGGAGGGTGTGCTCTTTCGGCAGGCCTTCTGCGCGGCGCCGACCAGTGCCCCGAGTCGCGCGGCACTGTTGACGGGGCAGAGTGCACACTCCAGTGGCATGCTGGGATTGGCGCACCGTGGCTTTTCACTGAATGATTACGCTCAACATCTGGTGACGACACTGAAGGCGACGGGATATCACACGGTCCTGGCTGGGATGCAACACGTGGCAGCACGCGAAGATGGGCCACAGACCATCGGCTTCGACGAGGTCCTCGACCACGAGAATCTGCAGGCAAAGAACGTATCCGCTGCGGCGGAGACCTTTCTCGATGGCAAGCCACAGACGCCGTTCTTCCTTGATGTCGGATATCAGGAGACACATCTGAAGTTTCCCCAGATGCCTGAGGAAAATTCCCGCTATGTCCGTACACCTGATCCACTGCCCGATTCTGTGCAGATACGGCAGATGACAGCAGGTTATCACGAGAGTGCTCGGCGAATGGATGAAGGACATGGCCGCGTGCTGCAGGCCCTCGAGCGCAACGGTTTGGCTGAAAATACCCTCGTGATCTGCACAACCGATCATGGTCTGGCCTACCCCGGCATGAAATGCAATCTCACGGATCATGGCATGGGCATCTTCCTCATCATCCGTGGACCTGGTGGATTTGACGGCGGCAAGGTGTGCGACGAAATGGTGTCCCACATCGATCTGTATCCGACGATCTGTGACCTGCTGCAGATCGAGCAGCCCTCCTGGTTACAGGGCAACTCGCTGTTGCCACTACTTGCTGGTGAGGTGGAGAGTGTGAATGAGCAGGTCTTTGCGGAGGTGAACTACCACGCAGCCTATGAGCCACAACGAGCGGTGCGCACACGTCGGTGGAAATACATCAGGCGCTATGACGACGAAAAGACGACACCCGTCATGCCCAACTGTGACGAGAGTGAAGCCAAGGATGTGTGGCTCGACCACGACTGGCCGCAGCGAGAGGTGGCGCAGGAGCAACTCTACGATCTGATTTTCGATCCGAATGAGACACGCAATCTGATCGGTGCCGATGGCGAGGCCGCCAATGATGAGGCGTCACAGGCGCTTCAAGACATGAAGGACCGACTCCACACGTGGATGGTGGCGACCCTGGATCCCTTGCTTGCTGGCCCCGTGCTGGCGCCCTCCGGTGCGACCATTAACGATAAGAATGGTGAATCCCCAGGCCAGGAACCGGTGGTGATACCATGAGAGACAGCCTCGCCGTCGATTCTGCCCAGGGTCGTCACCCATGACAGCGCGTCCAACGGGTCCAGCCATCGGTGCCGCCGTAGACGACTTCGAACTGAATGATCAGTGGGGGCAACCGGTTCGCCTGTCCACGGTGACCGGTCGCCGCCGTGCTCTGATTCTGTTCTATCGGTCCGCCTCCTGGTGAGGCTTCTGCCGCACGCAGCTGGTCGAGCTGCAACAACACAAAGCACAATTCGAAGCCGATGGCATCGCCGTGATCGCGATCAGTCCTGATTCACAGCAAATCCTGAAGCGGTTTGCCGACAGGTATGGCATCGACTATCCGCTGTTGTCTGACGCAGACAGTCGGGTCATCCGCGCCTGGGGGCTGCTCAACGAAGACATCGAACCTGACCACAAGCACTATGGTGTGCCGCATCCGGGGATGTATCTCGTCGATGCTGAAGGGGTCATATTCGACAAACACTTTGGTCCAGATTATCGTATTCGCGAGTCGGTGGCCAATGCAGTGCAGGAGCGATTCGGGCTAGCTGCAGGACATGACGGCACGCGCTTGGATTCCGGACATGGGGAGATCCGGGCATGGTTCGCCGCCCCGATCATTCGGCCACAGCAGCTGAATCTGCTGACCATCGAGATCGATCTGCCCAGAGGGGAACACCTCTACGGGGAGCCACTACCAGAGGGCTACATCCCATTGCATATCGAGATCGAAGCCGATGTAGATCACCTTGTCGTCGACGAGATCCGGTATCCAGAGACGAGAATGCTGCATCTACCTGTGATCGATGAGCGGTTGCCCGTATACGAAGGCCTCGTCACGATCAAGATTCTGTGCCGCGGCCTGTCCGCAGAGGAAGTGGACATTCAACCGATCGTGCACATCAGCATGCAGGCGTGTGATGAGACGGTATGTCACACACCGCAATTTCTGCAGCTTAAACTGCCCCTGCAGTCGGCCCCCCATGACTGGGATTCACTCGATGAGTGATCTCTCGACGCAATACTGCAGTGGCGTCTGGCGTTCGGCCGCTAGAGCGCCGCAACTTGGAGTGTCCTTGAGGTGGCCCGGGTGGCAGGATAGATTGGCTAGTTCCGGCCTGCGAAGGGAACGTCGCACAGGTGATTGTGCCGCGGTCATCGGGCCGCCAACGACTTGCTTACACGTGATTGTGGCACGCGCAGTGATTGAACCCAGGTGGACAGAGGAAGCACACACATGACAGATCTTGAATTGATCGTAGAGGGCGTGCCGCAGAAACTGGCGCCGCCCGCCAGGCGCGAAGACGACGAGGCCTGGGTACCACTGGATCACTTCGCGCCCCTCGTCTCCTGTGTGGTGAAACAGATCGACGCCGGGCGCCAGGGCATATGTCGCGAGGGGGACGCAGAGATCTGTATCCCATTGTCGGATGGGGACACACGCAATATCGATGGCATCCTCTTCGGTCGCCTCGGTGCCTTCGCTGAAGCCCTCGAACTCCAGTGGCATTTGTGTGACGATGACGCACTGCAAGTAGGACACGTGGCCGCCTCATTGGGCCTGAGCATCGGCGATCGTCCGCCGGAGATCCGACTGCCCGAGGATGGCAGCACGGCCATGGTGTCCTCTGAGCATGTGATCGGCAAACCCGCCGTCTTTTACATGTGGGCCTCCTGGTGAGGATGCCGAGGCCAACTGCCCGGGTGGCAGTCATTTCATGAGCAGTATGGTGACCGGGTTCAGGTCATCTCCATCGCCTGCGATGTCCAGGGACCCTCTGCGTCCACGCCATGGTTGGACGAGGCGAAGGTTACATTCACACGACTAACCGATCAGCACAATGCGATCGGTAAGGCCTATGCATTGAAGTACGTCCCCGTCGCAATTGTCCTCGACGCGCAGGGGCGTCTGGTCCGTCCCGTCGGCCTGGTCAACATCGGTGATGATGATTTCCGTGCCGAGCTCGAAGCCTGGGCAGGCACAGGAGAGATCCCAGTGGCCTGGCAGCAACTGGATGACGCCACGACGCGGGCGCTGACCCCTGCTGAGGCAGAGGCGGATGCGCGTCTGCAACTGGCGCTGGTGCTGTTGTCGCGAGACAAGCAGGAGGAAGCGGTGGAACAATTGCGCCAGGCCGTCGTGTGTGACCCGGACAACTGGCTCATTCGTAAACAGATGTGGGCTATTGAGGCACCCTCGGCATTCTATGATGGTCCCGTCGATTATGATTGGCAGAATCAACGGAAACAGCAGGAACAAGAAGGGCTTCTGGCGTCATCGACCTGACCGGAGCGAGCTGGATCAGAGGCAGCGACCAGTGGAGGTCGATCAGATCAGGCGAAATCAACGGGCCGCGCTGCTCAACTAGACAGGAGGCGCGCAGCGTCCTTGGCGAAATAGGTAAGAATCATATCCGCGCCGGCACGTTTTATCGCTGTAAGACACTCCATCATCGCTTGATCGCGATCGACCCAACCTTTTTCTGCCGCTGCCAGGATCATGCCGTATTCGCCGGAGACATTGTAGGCGGCAACGGGGACATCGACTTCTTCGCGTACGACCCTGATCACGTCGAGATAGGCGAGGGCTGGTTTGACCATCACCACGTCAGCACCTTCCTCGACATCGAGCTGCACTTCCCGAATTGCCTCGCGCACATTCTCTGGCGCCATCTGGTAGGTCTTCTTGTCCATCTTTGAAGGCGTCGACTCCAGGGCACCGCGAAAAGGTCCGTAGAAACAGGAGGCATACTTGGCGGAGTAGGCGAGGATGCCCACATCCGTGTGGCCCTCGGCATCGAGGGCATCGCGAATCGCGCCGATGCGTCCATCCATCATATCCGACGGTGCAACCCAATCGACGCCGGCATTTGCATGCGACACGGCTTGCTGACACAATACCTCGACGGATTCGTCATTCACGATTTCATCGTCCATGACGAGTCCATCATGACCGTGCGTTGTATAGGGGTCGAGGGCGACATCCGTTTGCACACAGATCTGGGGCACGGCATCCTTCAGAGCGCTGACTGCCTGCTGGATCAGTCCATCCGGATTAAATGCCTCCGAGCCCAGGGCATCTTTCTTGTTGCAGTAGCCGAAGAGATTGACGGCGGGGATGCCCAGGTCCCACACTTCGAGACATTCGGCAACCAGTTCATCAATGGACAGACGAAACTGACCCGGCATTGACTCGATCGGTTCGCGCAGGCCTATCCCCTCCTTGACGAAGAGGGGATAGATGAGGTCGTTCGGATGCAGCGTCGTCTCGCGCACGAGGGAACGGATGGCAGGTGTGCGGCGTAGACGACGTGGGCGCTCGATGAGATCCATGGTCAGTTCCTGATGAAAAAGGCGACGATTGTGTTGCAGAGTAGGATAACATCCGCATCAACTAGCCGACAGTGGCCGGATTATGTCTGATCTCCCTCCACGTCGGGGTCCAACAGCCTGGTTGGCGATCGTTCTGCTGCGCCTGTATCAGATCACGGTCTCGCCACTTCTCCATGCATTCTTCGGACCCCTTTCCGGCTGTCGCTTTCATCCTTCCTGTTCGAGGTATGCAGTGGAGGCCTTCCGCAGTCATCCACCTTTCAAGGCCATGTATCTGGCGTGTCGGCGTCTGCTGCGGTGCCACCCCTGGTCCTCTGGTGGTGAAGATCTTGTGCCACCCGCCTGATCACGGCGACAGATTCTATTTGAGCAGCATGATCTTCTGCCTGAGCTGGGTGTCGTGGCTGTGCAGCAGGACCAGGTAGGGCCCATTGGCAGCGGTCGTTCCGGCGTCGGTCAGACCATCCCAAGACAACTGATATGCCCCCGCACTCAGATGGGCATGTGTGAGTGTGCGCAGCCGCTGTCCGAGCAGGTTGAAGATGGCTACGTCTATATCACCCCCCGTTGTCCGCAGCGGAATCTGGATCGTGGCATTGAAGGGATTTGGGTAGGCTGCATCGAGTGCGGACGTGGCGGGCACGATGCTGTTGGTGGCAACGATGGCGGTGGCGACATTGCGCAGCGGAACGACGCTGGCAGGGGGAAGCCCTGTATCGATGGGGCCAGCGATCAGCATGCCCGTCTCGACATCGTAGATCTTCAGGCCCGCGGCAGTGGGATCGCTAAAGCTGCCACGATCTCCTACGATGACACGATCGCCGTCGACGACGATGCTGGAGATGAAGCCACCACTGAGCCCACTCAGAGGCTCGCCCACAGCACCTGTCTCAAGGTTCACGGGTTTCACGCTGTTGATGAAATTTGCATCGGAGACGACGGTGAAGCCTCTCGTCGCCGAGGTCATCGTGAGCAGAGATATATCTCCCTCCAGGTCTGTCTCGGATACGGCGAGGCCGAGACTGCGTCCGCTCGTTGGGTCGACCAGGTCAATGCCGCCCTCATGATCGCCGAAGCCGGCAACAACAGCAACGGCAATGTGACGACCGGCGGCAACAAGACTGCTTGGGTTCGTTGCTGAGAGTCTGATCCCTTGTGTTCCAGGCGTCACCGCATCGAGATCGACGACCGCGTCGTTGGCGGTGTCGATGGCGATGAGAAAGCTCGCATCCGAGATCCAGCCATTGTCCCGGTCCAGACGCTGGCAACTGACATAGACGCGGTCATCTACGCCGATCATCTCGGACATCTCTGGCAAGCCGTCACCATCAGCAAATTCGCTCAGATCGATGGTACCCAATTCGGTCCCGTCTCTAGGATCCACGACGAGGAGGTGGCTGTCATCATACCGAGTTACATAGGCCTTATCTGGTGAAACGACATAGATCTGGTGAGGATTGGTGCCATTGCCGACGGAGAACTGAGTCAGTGGTTGTGTTGGATTGGCTGCATCCAACACGATGACATTGTCCTGTCCGAGGCGGTTGACGATATAGATGCGGTCGTCGAAGTACTGGCCAATCGCATCAGCATGAACGGTGAGCAGATTCACCTGCGCATCCTCGGCTGATGCCTGCAGAATAGCAGCCGATCCCGTCGCAAAATCAGAGGTGACGACAAACAGATCCGTCTGTGCTGTTGCCGGTGCAAGGCCTGTAGCTAAGCCAACGAGCAGAAGTGAAAGGTGGCGCAAGGTCATTGGTTTCCTCGTGACATGTTTGAGAGATGACTGGAGGGATGCTCAACCGAAAGGGAGATGCTTACGGAGCGGCCGGGTAGTGGGTAACCCCATAGATCGGCGACGCCATTGTCTGTGAGATTGCTGATCTCGGCAGCTACCGACATACCTTTGCCGAACTGACGTCGTATTCCTGCACCGTGGATCGTACGTGCTGCGATGGGGCGCAGATTCGCCCGATCCAGGAAGTGGCGACTCTCGCGTCGCAGGTCCCAGTGCACGTGCCAAGGTCCGGTATCAGTACCAATACGCAGTTGCGATCGATGTCGCGGGGCGTTTGGCAGGTCATTGCCCTTCTCGAAACTGAAAGGCGAGCGATTCTCGGCCTGCTGATAGGTGTAGCCTGCGTGCAGCGAGAAAGCCCAGCCTGCGAGCCTCAGGCGAGCCTCAATACGCGTCTCGACACCACGAAGAGAGGCGCGTCCGATATTGTGGGCACGGGAGACATACTGAGAGTTCTGAACAAAGCGAATCAGGTCTTCTACACGGTTGTCGTAGGCGACGATTTCTGCCAGGGTCAGACCGTCATCCGCGCGATGGTGAAGGCCGAGATCTCGTTGTTGTCCTGACTCCGGCGTGAGATCCGTATTGCCCACAATAGCGCCCCGATCGCCAAAGAGCTCAAAGAAGCTCGGCGCTCGTCCGTACCGGCCGGCATGGCCTTTGACGATCCATCCAGCCGCGACATCAGCAGAAAATCCGACGCGAGCGCCCCACAGACCACGGCGGTCATGTATGGGTGAGAGGGGGGCGGCGGGCACAAAGTTGCCATCATCGAAAAACCGATCGTCAAAACCCTCCCATTGGCCGCCCGTATGCACAATGATCCCCATGCCGACGGGCACCTCGGCCTCACCACCGACACTCACTGCACGCCGTCGCGCCGATGGTTTCGGTGCACCGTCCCGCAACAGATCGCGTCCGTCGAATTGTTCCTGGCGTGTGTCAGCGAAGAGTGTGATCAATCGCTGTTGCCCTGCCAATTGGGCGATCTCTCCCCGAGCACCCACACCACGGGTTGTTGTCTCGTCATGATCACGGGCGGCGCCAACTTCACCGGCCAAGTCTTTGAAAGTGCCTCGGTCCAGGCTGTGATACAGCCGCAAGCGATAGCCACCTGCGTTGCCAAAGGGGCCGTACAACAGCGCTTCCGCCAGATGGTTCCAAGTGTCGAAGCGGGTTTGCAGAGACTGGAAATTGCCGATGCCTGGGAGGCCCTTGTGCCTCACATCATGTACACCGTGGACCTGCAAACGATGGGCGCCGACGCGACGTCCCATCTTGACAATGGTTCGGAGAGAGGTGAAGTCGCTATTGCGGCGGGATGCCCACGTATCGTCGCCGAGATTGTACTCGGTGCCGTTGTCATCGAAGAAGCGGAAGTCGTTGTTCGAATGATTGACATCGGCCAGTGCCATGAGGTCGAAGCCCTTCCACGGCGTGGCGGCCGATACACTTGCCTGCTGCGCCCCGAAGGACCCCTTCGAGGTTTGCATGTGCCAGCGTGGCGCACCGCCCAATGAACGGGTCCGCAAGTGCAGGACCCCTCCAAGACTATTGCCGCCGAACCGAGCCGGTACGGCACCGCGGTACACGTCGACAGATTCGATCCCAGCCACAGGCATGGCGCCAAGATCGACGCCGCCGCCCCCTGCACGATTGAGGGGGATACCGTCGAGATACACCAGTACCTGTTCTGACGTCGAGCCGCGAATAGATACGGTGCTGGAACTTCCCAGGCCGCCATAGCGGCGGATGCTGATTCCCGTGGCCACCTGCAGCAACTGCGCGATGTCTGCACCCGGCGTGGCAACTTCGGCAGGAGTAATCGACTCGACGAAAACCGGCGCACGAATCTGGTCTGCATCACGGATGCCGCGCACAACCATCTCGTCCATCAGCAGTGGTTGTGGTCGCAGAGATATACGTTCGGAGAAGGGACCGGAAATCAGCAATTCACGATCGACCGACTCGAAACCGAGAGTGATGATGTGCAGCCGCCACGTCCCCGGTGACACAGCAGGCCATTGGATCCGCCCCCCCTCATCACTGACGCCGATCAGTAACTGGTCTGCAGACTCCAGGCTGACCGCGGCGCCGACGACAGGCGCACCGGTATCGCTGTCGACTACGGTGATATCGGCGTCGATCGCCTCCGCTCCTGTCGAACGACATACGACAAGGCCGAGCGCAGCAAGTAGCCAGAAAAAAGAAAACCCCGACCTCAAATGAGAGCGGGGCGAATCTACGCGCAGGCGCAGAGAGGACCACCTTTCCTTCGAAGGTTTCCGTGTCTCGGCGCAGGCAGGTCTCCTGACTTCCAGTATCTCGTGCCGATTCCCTTCCCGACCAGCAGGCCAGTGGGAGTGTGTCTATCGGCAGGAGGCGAATCTTCTAATGAAAAACGATTCGCAACCGGTTCACAGTGGCGGGACCGCGGCAGATTTTCACTGCCTTCCCTATTCTCCCGAAACCGATCTGCGACCTGATGTCAGTCGCAATCGATACTCGAGCACCTGTGCCGCTATGGTCGGACAACTGAGAGGGTCGCTGACGACGAATGCCGTGCGGTGAACTCCCAATCATCTTCGGGCGTAGTGTACGCCGACTAGCGTCGATCCGTCAAATACTGCGTGTTTTCAGCCTCGACGAGGTCGCGACACGGATACACCATCGTCTTCGACGAGGGGTCGATTGTAGATGTAGGGCGGCTCAAGGACAGCCTGCTGAGCCTCCGTGAGCTCGCTGACCCACTCTGGCTGCGTTACTTGATACGTGCCACCGGCGAAGTGCAGTGTCTTCGGACTGTAGCGATACAGCAGCGAGCGACGCTCATGTTCGGCGGTCCAGGGCAACGTCCCGTGCAGCGTCGCCTCATTGAAGATGACCAGATCACCCGCCTTGCAGGGAACCTGGTAGACAACGTCGCGATCTTCGTCCCACGTGAGGATCGGCGCCGGGCAGGGCAGGTTGGCTTTGTGGCTACCGGGAACAACACACATGCCGCCATCGCCAGCATTTACATCAGCCAACTGAAATTGGCAGACGATCATACCGCAGCGCATCTGTCCATTGCGATAGATGTAGTACTGTGAGTCATCAAAGTGGCGCGACGTGGAGCCGTGAATGCGCAGGCCCTCTGTGCCTTTGCCACCTGTCAGCATGAAGGGCGAGTGGTCCATCTTCCAGCCACGCCCAAACAAGGTGTTCAAATAAGGGATCAGCTTGCGATGGGCGAGCAGGTCACGGAAGGGCAGACAATGAGGCTGCTCCCACGTGAGCATGCCAGTAAACATGCCGCGACGAACCGGACCATACGTGCCACCTTCGGCATGTGAATTTGGATCGTCGACGCGTTCGTCCCAGTTGGCATCGAAGGCTTCGTTGAGGCAGCTCACCTCCTCGGGTGAGAGGAAATTCTCAACTTTCAAGAATCCCTGCAGGTCGAAAAGAAACTGTTCACGTTCATTCATGAGATCGCTGTATCGCTGGTGGTGGGGGATGGTAGACCATGGCCAATCCCAGTCTTTGCGAATGAGAGTCCAGATCATGTAGCCACAATAGGTGCTGGAGGGGACACGGCAAAGCTTGTATCACAGTTGAAGCAGGCTATCCTTGAGTGCATGCGGGTCTGTCTACTCACAACCCAGGATCTGGATGCCGATCCCTTCCCTGCGGATGATTGGCCGTGTGATCCCCGGCCCTTTTTCCCCGAGGCCTATTGGCATTTGACGGTTCTCGACTACGAGACCGCCGCCGCTGTCGTGGCGCAGCAGGTGAAGGAGGGCTTCGACCTCTTTTTCAATCTCTGTGACGGCGCAGCAGACGAGCAGCGGCCGGGGATTGAAGTCGTAGAGACATTGGAGCGACACAACGTCCCGTTTACCGGCGCTACGTCGAGTTTCTTTGAGCCCTCTCGTGAGCAGATGAAGCAAGCCTGTGTCGAGAGCGGAATCGCTACGCCAGCATGGGTGATGGCCAGGACGGCGGATGACGTCGAGGAGGCAGCGCGCCGGCTGCGCTTTCCACTATTCGTCAAACACCCCAGCAGCTACGCCAGTATCGATCTGAGTCGAGCGTCGCGAGTGCAAACCCCCGCGGGACTCCGACGCCAGGCGCGCAAGATCATGACGCGGCACGGAGGGGCGCTCATCGAGGAATACATCGATGGCGCAGAATACACGGTGCTCGTCGCGGAGAATCCTGAGGATCCACGCAAGCCCACGACCTATCAGCCGATTGAGTATCGCTTCCCGCAGGGAGAGAGTTTCAAACACGCCAAGATCAAATGGGAGGACTATGACGCGCTGGCGAGCTTTCCCGTCACCGATCCACAGATGGATGAGCGACTGCGAGATGTGTCAGCGCGTTTCTTTGTGGCTTTGAATGGGGCAAGTTTCGGTCGTTGCGATATCCGCACCGATTCCTCAGGAATCCCGTATATGCTGGAGATCAATCCGAACTGTGGTGTCTACTATCCTGAGACGGACATGGGCAGTGCGGATCTGTGTCTGGCTCATGATCCGGCGGGTCACGATGGATTCACAAGGCAACTGGTGGCGGCCGCCTTCGCTCGACATCGACGTCGGCACAGAAGTTTCACCGTGTCACGTGCTGAGGGATCTGAATGAGCTTCCTGCAACAGTATGATCGGCTGTTTCTGGTGACCCTCGGTCTGGTGGCCGTCCTGCGAGGAGTCGGTGGTCTGGCGTCGTTCTTCGTCGTACTGCTCGATCCCGCTGCATCGACGCATGGTGCTGAGCGCTCACAGAGTGTCGTGCTGGCCTCTATGGCGATTCTGCACTCCGCCGTTCTGCTCGTCTCTGGAGCGGGGTTCCTGTTGCGCCGACCCTTTGGCTGGAAACTCTCAGTTGCTTTCCAGGCAAATGAACTGGGCAAACTCGCCGGCGCCTTGTTGATCACCTTGCTGCTGGGTGCCAATGAAGATTCGATTCGTGCCGGTACAGACGTGCTCGTGCAGATGGCCTGGGCCTTGTTCAGCCTGCTTGTCTTTCTGCTGGAACCGATCGCGCGCCTGTGCCGTATCGAGGGGCGTGTTGTTGGCGCAGCGGCTGGGTGGATCCTACTCGGTGTGCTGCTGTCCTTGGTGAAACTCGCATCTGTGATGTGATTTGAAGTGGATGGTTGCGTCGGACCCTGGAAGCCCAGAGGAACTTGACGATGTCCACGAGATTCGTTGAGATATGACTATGGACTATTCGAGGGGAGGCAGTCTCTGAACCACCGAAGACATTTCGTCATTGCGGCGCTCATCACGGTTGGTGTCACCACCGTAGCCAATGCCAAAGAGACGGTCTCGCTCGTTGGTTCAGACGACGCGACCTTGAGTAACCCCGCCGACCGAGGGGAATCTCTGTCGACGCAACAGATCGAAGAGATGGTGCGGCGTGCCGTTGATCTGGTGGGCGGCATGTCAACGGTGGTCGCTGATACGGCGCGCCTCGTCGTCATCAAACCGAATATCTCCATCCCCATGCCACGAGGTTCAGGCGTGGTCACCGATGCTCGCCTGATTCGTGCTGTCGCGGTTCTTGTGCATGAAGCGGCACCGAATGCGGCGATTCGCATCGGTGAGGCTCCAGGTGGTTGGATCGCGCCAGCCACAGCAGACAGTGTCGGGTATGAGGCGAATTTCTTCTTCAAGTGGCTCAGTGATCTGATCTCTGACGGCTTTGAGGAGGGTGGCTATCGCGATGTCGCCCGTGATCTGCGCGAGCAGGGGATCGACATCGCCTGCATCGATATGAATTGGGGGCGTAACGACACACTGAGTTTCGCCGACGGCGGTCTGGCGGAAGACGAATACATCATCGCTGAGCCGATCATGGAGGCAGATGTGTGGATCAATTGCCCGGTGATGAAAACACACGGGCCCAAGATCACGGTGTCCATGAAGAATCGATATGGCATTCTGCCCGGATCCGTCTATGGTGTCAGCAAGCAACGGGGCACGGAAAGTCACGCGGGGATGCCGCATGCACCTTCTGAGGCCGAAGAGCTGATGGTTGATCTGTGGCGTCTGGCGCCGGAAGATCTGGTTGTCGTCGATGGCATTGTGGGGCATGAAGAGGGTGGTCTGCAGAACGGTACACCGATTCGCACCAACCAGGTGTTGGTTGGTCGAAATCCGGTTGCTGTGGATCTGACGGCGGCATATCTGATGGGATTCAACCCCGATGACATGGAGTTCGCCCTCCTTGCCGACAAGGTCGGTCTGGGGCCTCGTCGCTTCGACGAGGTCGAGGTCACAGGTGCCGATCTCGACGAACACCGCCAGCGTTTCAAGAAAGCGGGTGGTGCCTATGAAGGTTGGTTTTATGGGGGTGAATGGGCACAGGTTGCCAACTACGGAATGGGCCCGCGCTACTGGACATTGAAGGGCCCTTTCGCCGCGGATCACACACTTGGCGCTGGCGAGTTGGCTGCCCTCGACCCGATTCCTGGTGAAGGCGACTGGTCGGAGCCCATCTGGTTCGACCATGACCGGATCGATCTGGAGGAACACTTTGGCAATCTCAGCAAGTCTGTCGTCTATGGGGCGACGTGGTTTTCAGTTGCCGAGGAGGGTCCCGTCCGCTTTTTGGCGGGATCAGATGAGGGGCTGACCGTGTGGATCGATGGCCAACAGATCTACACTCATGAGGATCGAAGATCGCACAAGCTCGGGGATGATCGTCTCGAAGGACACCTGAGCGCGGGAGAACATCTGCTCGTCGTGCGAGCCGTTCAGGGGCGGGGGCGCTTCGTGTTCTCTTTCAATATCTGCGAGCCCATCGACGATATGCTCTATGCGGGAAATACGCTGCCGGGGCTACGCTATTATCCGGATCGGCGCAGGCCCGACGATTTCTGAGCGTGTCGCTTCAGTTTGCCTCGGAGCGCAGTTGCTCGATCAGATCTGGATACTGTCTCAGGGTGGCCACCATCTTGTCGAGGTCGAACATGGACGCATGGCCTGACAGGCTCTGTCCCCACTGTGTCAGTGACGTGGCCCCGTGTTGGTCGCCTAGTTCACGAATCTGATCCCCGAAGACTTCCACGTCGTTGATCGATAGCGTTTCGGAGATGTCGGCCCACGTCGGCCGGTGGCTTTCGAGGGCTTCGATAAGGGCGGCTACATCCTTGAGCGACACCGTTTCCTCTGTTGCCACAGGGGCCTCCTCCTCTACGGGGAGGACCGCATTGATTTCCCCGAGCAGCTGCGTCAGGGAGCGGTCAACGGCAGCCAGTTGTGTGGAGATGTCGGTCTTCTCTCTCACGCCTGTCTCCAACTGCTGAGCCAGTTCCTGCAGGTGCTGCGCGCCCAACGTTCCGGCAACACCTTTCAAAGAATGGGCGGCTCGTTCAGCGCCGTCTCGGTCGTCGGTGGCCAGACGGTCAGTGACGGTATGTACCGTATCTGCCTCGATGCCACTGACAAACCCACGAAGCAGGCGCACATAGAATTCGCGATTGTTGGCGACATTGCGCAGCCCTGCATCGACATCGAGGCCGTCCACCTGGCGCAGCGGGTCGCCCTGCATGCCCCCGGTCTGCGACGGCTGATCCGCTTCTGCTGTGCTGGCCTCCACGGCTGGCGTCGTGCGCCGTTCCTCCGGCAGGGGTGGAATCCACTCTACGAGTTTTGCCAACAGCAAGTCCGGATCGATCGGTTTGGCGATGTGGTCATTCATCCCCGCAGCGATACACTGCTCACGATCCTGGGCCATGGCATTGGCTGTCATCGCCAGGATCGGCAATTTGGTTTCACTCAGGCGAATCTGCCTCGTCGCCGTGCAACCATCCATGACTGGCATTTGCATATCCATCAAGATCAGGTCGTAGCTGTCTCGATCGACCATCTGCGTCGCAATACGACCATTCTCGGCCAGGGCCGTGTCGAAACCGGCCTGCGACAGCAATTCCACGGCGACTTGCTGGTTCAGCGGATTGTCCTCCACCAGCAGAATGCTGGCACCTCGTATTCTTGCGAGATCCTCGACGGAAACACCCGATGGCTGTTTGGCGGCTTCCACGGCGCGGGACTTGCCACCCAAAAGGCGCATGGTTGTGTCGAAGAGGGATGAGCGATTGATCGGTTTGATTAGTGATGCCTCGATGTCGGCACCTGCCATCTGCTGCAATACTTCCTCATGGCCATGGTCAGTGACGAGCACGACGCGCGGCTTGATCTGCAAGTTCATTGTGCTGATCTGCTGAGCAACCTGGGTTCCATTCTGCGAACCAGGAAGCCCCCAGTCCATGAAGACGATCTCGTAGCTGGCAGACTCGGCGTCGGCACGTTCGATCTCCCGCAACGCCTGATCCGCCGAAGCCACATCGCGGGTGCGGAAAGTCATGCTCTGCAATAGTCGAGAAATCACTTGACGGGTGAGTTCATTGTCGTCGACGATGAGTACGGAGAGATCACGCAGCTCAGGTTCCGGAATCAGATCAGAGCGGCGCTCTTGGCCACGGACGAGGGGGGCGGTGAACCAAAAGGTGCTGCCTTGCCCCAACTGGCTCTCGACGCCTACTTCGCCACCCATCAAGGTCGTCAGGTTCTTGGAGATCGCCAGTCCGAGGCCCGTGCCGCCGAATTCTCGGGTTGTCGACGTGTCAGCCTGCTGAAAGGACTGGAACAGTCTGTCCATTTGCTCCTCGCTGAGGCCAATACCGGTGTCCTGCACCTCGAAGCGCACGAGGAGATCGTTGGATGACAGATCGTTGGCGGAATCTGGTACCAGATGGGCTCGTACGACGATCTGGCCCTGCTCGGTGAATTTCACGGCATTGTTGGCATAGTTGATCAGAACCTGCCCGAGTCGCAGCGGATCGCCCTGAAGATGGCGCGGCAGATCGAGGTCGATGTCGAAGATCAGTTCGAGATCCTTGGCAGCCGCTTTCGAGCCAATCAGGCTACCCACATTGTCCAGGACCTGGTCGAGGTCAAAGCTGACGACCTCGACGTCCATCTTGCCCGCTTCGATCTTCGAGAAATCAAGAATGTCGTTGATGATTCCCAGCAGATGCTGACCCGAGCCGTGAATCTTCCTCACGTAGTCGGCCTGTTTGGGATCCAGGTTCGTGCGCAGGGCAAGATGTGCCATGCCGATGATGGCGTTCATCGGTGTGCGAATCTCGTGCGACATGTTCGCCAGAAAGTCTGCCTTCGCCTGGGCACCTGCCTCGGCCAACTCCTTGGCCTCCACGAGCTCAACCGTACGGGCTTCGACCTGCTGCTGCAGGTGAAGTCGTTGTGCCTCAGAAGCACCCAGTCGCCAGCGGCTGAAGCCGACGATGCTACCAAAGGCTGACAGCAGATACGCAGCGTAGGCGGGCCACGTTTTCCACGGTGGTGAATCCACGAGAATCGACAGCCGAACTTCCTGCTCTGGCAAGCTCCAGAGACCGTCGTTGTTGGTTCCTCTGACACGCAGCGTGTAGTTACCACCTGGGATGTTCGAGTAGCGGCCAAAGCGAATGTCTCCAGCGTCATACCAGTTGCGGTCGTAGCCATCGAGGAAATACTCGTAACGATTCTTGGATACGCGTGTAAAGTTCAGCGCCACGTATTCGAATTCGAAGCTGTTATGTCGCCAATCGAGGTGCAGATCCTCCAGGGCTTCGAAAGCCGGGAGTCCTTCAATCTCGTGCCCATCTTGCTTCAGTGTGGTGAGTACGATGCGGGGTGCTGTCTCATTGTCACGCAGATCATCCGGATGGAAACTGTTGACACCATTGAATCCTCCGAACCACAAGTGACCCGTCTGGGTGCAGCGGCGCGATGTGGGCCAGAAGTCGTGGCTGTGCAGACCGTCACCCTTTGTATACACCTTGAGAACACGGCCTTCGACGGCGTCGTATTGGACTAGACCCACGTCGGTCCCTAACCACAATCTTCCGCTTTGATCCTCGACAATGTTGTGCACGATCTTGGCGGTAAATCCCTGGTCATGGGAGATGTGGGTGAAGACGCCGGTGTCCTTGTCGAAGCGATCCAGACCACGATCGGTGCAGACCCAGAAGATTCCACGTGAGTCTTCCAACAGATCGAACACCGTGTTGGATGCGATGGTTGTCGAGTCGTCGGGGTCGTACTGATGATGAGTGAAGGTGTCGGCGCGTTTGTCGAATAACTCAAGACCACCACCCCAGGTGGCAATCCACATGAGATTCGGGTCGTCCGTGTCTAACTCGAAGCGGATGGACGTGACGGCGGCGAAGCTGGTCGGATCTTCAGGGTCATGGAGATAGATCTTGTGCTCACCTGTCTCCATGTTGAAGCGATGAAAGCTCTGCTCCCAGCCGACGGCCCAGACCACGTCCAGATCGTCGGTGTCCTGGATGATCGTATAGAGCCAGGTATCGTCAGTGAGTCTCTTGGTGACCTTCCCCGTGTCGCGGTCGAAGATGACCATCCCCTCGGCGGTCGAGACGATGAAGTTGCCCAGGTGATCCTCGTAAAATCCGGCGGGATAGCCGTGGGGCAGTGTCGTCGAGTCTGACGGATCGGGTATGAAGTGTGTGAAATCATCCGTCTCCGGATTGTAGCGATCCAGGCCGGCGCCAAAGTTGCCCAGCCATACCGTACCCTGGCGATCCTCGTAGATCGGCAGGGGGGCGTTGCTGGCCAGACTCGTCGAGTCAAAAGGATTGTGGACGTAAAGATTGAAACGGTGGGCCTTGGGATCGGCCTTATCGACTTTCCCCGTATTGTCGGTGATCCACAGGGTTCCGGAGCGATCCTCAAAGGCGCCCTGGATCGTGTCCGATGAAAAACTGAAGGGGTCGCCCGGTCTGCTTCTGAAATGTTCGTATGTGTGGTCCCGTGGATCGAAGAAAATCAAGCCTACCGCTTCGATAGAAGGGATCAGGATCAGGCGCCCATCCTTGCTCAGAGTCAGGTCGCAGATGCTCATCTGCGGCAAACTACCTGTGTCCTCCGGACTATGGCGGTAGTGAGCGAAACGTTGTGTGTCGTGATCGAAGTGAATCAGACCATTGTCACGTGAGGCGAGCCATAATCCGCCTTGCTCATCTTCGAGAATTGCCTGGATTTCGTCATCCGGAATGCTGGTTGGATCGGCGGGATCATGGCGAAAGCGCGTGAATTTCCCGGAGCGCTTGTTGTAGCGTGTCGCACCGTGATGCTTGGTACCGATCCAGATATCACCATGGCGATCTTCGAAGACTGTGTAGATGTCATTGCTCGTGAGACTGTTCGTGTCATCCGGATTGTGCCAGAAATTCGCAAAAGTCTGCGTCGATCGATCAAAACGACTCAGACCATTCTGCGTGCCGAACCAAAGCACCGAATCGCGATCTTCGATGATCGTACGAGATGAAAGATTGAAGGTGTTGCTCGCCAGTGATGTCTGCGGATGGGCGGCATCCTTGAAGAAGCTCGTGAAGGAGTTCGCCTGTTTGTCGTAGCGATTCAGACCACTGTTGGTGCCGATCCAGATGATGCCGCGGCGATCCTGGTAAATCTGCGTGACAAAATCGCTGGAAATTGATCCGGGGCCCTCAGAGAATTGCTTTACACTCGTACCATCGTAGCGCACGAGCCCTTTGAAGAAAGAGCTGAACCAAAGAAAGCCGTCATCGTCCTGAGTAATGGCAAAGGAAGGCTCGCCGCCAATGTCGAAGGCGTGCTCGAACTTCAGTTTGTCTGCAGCGGTTGCGGAGACGCAAAGGCTGAGGAGCAAGGCGCCGATGCGGTAGATGGACGCAGCGCGAGCGGACCGGAGCCAGGCGCTGAAGCAGGAGTGCGGCGGTCTATTCATATGGTTCGGTGATCTCAGTCTCTTGAGTTAACAAGAAGCTAACGCCTGAGACACCGGATCCACAACGATCGCTCTCAGGGGCGGCGCCTGCCGAGGATCGAGAGCAATCGCTCCGAAGAGGTGCGGAGTTGCTCGTCGGGGACTGGTACTCGATTCATCCAACCGAATCGCCGGAAGGCCCAGTCGACGGCATACTGATTCTGCATCAGATAGCGGGTTCGGTCCGACGAATTGGGGGCACCACGGTGCCAGCACTGTGGATTGTGCAAATAGACATCGCCTGCCTGGCACATGATGGATGTCGGGCCATGTCCCTCGAAATCGGGCGTCGCCGTCGGGTCTGGCTTCCGTCCCGCCATGTGACTGCCCGCAACGTATTGCGTCGGGCCCTGGTCCTGTGCATCGATGTCACTCAAGGCGATCTGCACGGTCAACCACAACACGGGCAATTGGATGCGCGGGTCGTGACGCTCGACATCGTCCGGTACCGGGTAAAACAGGGCATCATCCACGTGCCAATTCTCAATGGCGATGCCAGGACGATTGCGCAGCACATTCTGGCCACAAAATCTGCACCCTTCGCCGACAATGGCTTCTGCCAGCTCGATGAGCGGTGGCAACTCGAGCGTCTGGAGGAAGATCGGATCGAGTCCGATCGTATTCCTCAGAATGAAGGGGATCTGCTCACCCGATTCGGTCTTGTGGGCCTGGGCATAACGTGTGTCGTGCAGATCCATATTCTCACGTGCTGCCAGTTCAGGATCGTCGAGTAGTTCATCCGTCTTTCTTCTCAGATCTTCGACAAGATCCCCACACAGAACTGCGGGCACGTGAACGAACCCATCGCGATGAAAGTTGTCTGCAATAGTCTGCAGTTCTTCCACATCGAAGTGCCGCGAATCATCTTTGTTCATAACCGTCAACTTTCCCGCGTCAGATCATAGGCCGAGGCTGCTTACAATGGGGCAGATCCTATGATGGTGGCAAGTCTTGCGAGAAGGGTCTGTCCAACAGCCGCTGCAGATTCACCTTCATGATCGGCCACTCTGGGTCCACAACGCTATAGCAGGCGGAATCCCGATTCCGACCATCAGGCATGACACGAGCGTAGCGGATCACTCCCTCTCTCGTAGCGCCCAACCGTTCCAGGGCTGCACAGGAGGGCCGATTCAGTACATCCGTCAGAAACTGCACGCGCAGGCACTGCATCTGTTCGAAGGCATGTTGCAGCAAGAGCATCTTTGCTTCCGTGTTGATGGGGGTACGCTGCCAGCTTGTGGCAATCCACGTCTTGCCAATCTCGAGGCGCCGGTGCATCGGCTCAAAGTAGAGGAAGCTCGAGGTGCCCACGACCTGTCCAGTCGATTCGTAGAGGATGGCAAAGGTGATCTGCTCTCCTGCGGCGGTCTTGGCTGCATTGCGCTCGATCCAGTCAAACATCAGATCCGGTGTCGGCACCGAGGTCACCCTGGTATTCCACAGGGGACCATCGGCGGCGACGTCGACGAGTCCATCGTGGTGATTCTGGGACAGTGGCTCCAGGCGCACGAAGCGTCCAGTGAGTGTCGGCGGTGACGTATCCATTCTTGCTCCTGCTGGGTGTTTTGAGGGAACTGTGTTCTGATCTGAAAGTGCCGAGGAATATTGTCCTTTCGAAAGGTCCACTTCTGCTTATTTTGACATGACACTTCGTTTGCAGGCCATTCTGAACAGGACAACGCTCTTAACACGCCGTTGTCTGAGCGATCAGGAATCATGAAATCACTGCTACTGGCACTGGACCCGGATGCAACGACACCGCTGACCCGGCAGCTGGTCGAGGGACTGCGTCAGGCGATCCTCAATGGGCAATTCGTGGCTCATGCTCGTTTGCCTTCGACTCGTGCTCTTGGTGAGCTACTCGGTGTGTCGCGCAACACGGTGCACACAGCCTATGAGCAACTTGTGGCTGAAGGATTTTTGCTAGGGAGGCAGGGGGCGGGCACTTTCGTCGCGGATCTGACGTCGAGTGATCCACTGCTGACACGCGGCTCGCCGCTGATGGGTGACTCTGGGCAGACGCCAGTACCTGGCGCGCGGCAGATGTCCCGTTCGGCGCAGGCGGTGCTAGCCCTTGGGGAACGGCTGCCGTCGATTCCGGCGGTGAAATCTGGGCGGGCACGCGCCTTCAGCATGACGTCATCCATGGATCCCTTTCCGACACGGATCTGGCGCAAACTTCTGGGGCGATGCTGGGATGATCTGCAGCGGCAGGCGAATCTGGGTCGTCGCGAGTTTGCCCCACTCAAAGAGGCCATCGCCGAGCACGTCGGTGTCACACGTGGCGTCCGATGTCAGGCCCAACAAGTCATCATCGTCAGTGGCAGCCAGCAGGGGATCGATCTGACAGCGCGTGTGCTGCTCGATCCGGGTGACCTCGTCTGGATGGAGGATCCGGGCTATCGAGGTGCCAGCTCTGCTTTCGTCGGCCGCGAGGCACGGGTGGTTCCCGTTCCCGTCGACGAGCATGGGATGTGTGTCGCCGATGGGGAGCAACTGGCGCCTGAGGTCAGAGTCATCCACGTGACGCCCACGCATCAATTTCCTCTGGGAGTGACGATGCCCTTCCGGCGTCGAGCCGAGCTCCTCGCCGCAGCGCGCAAGGTGGATGCGTGGATTCTGGAAGACGACTACGACAGTGAGTTTCGCTATACGGGGTCGCCCCTCGCTTCATTGCAGGGCATCGATGCAGACGGGCGTGTGCTCTACCTGGGTTCGTTCAGTAAGTCGATGTTTGCCGGGTTGCGACTGGCCTATGTCGTGGTGCCGATGGATCTGATCGACCCTTTTCGGGCAGCGCGACTGGCGGCAGGTGGCCCGCCACCGGTACTCGAGCAGGCGGCGCTGGCTGCTTTCATGAAAGAGGGCCACTACACTCGCCATCTACGTCGCTCGCGCAAGATTCATGCAGAGCGGCAGGCCTGCCTGGTTCGGGCTGTGCGGCAGCATCTCACCGGGGTGATCCACGTTGAACCTGACCAGACAGGAATGCACCTGGTCGGTTGGATTCAGAATGGCATGACGGAGATTGAAGTATGTCGCCGGGCAGGTGAGATGGGGATCGTGTTGTCGCCCTTATCTGCGTACGAGGTCAATGCGGGCAAAGCACAAGGAGTGCTCATGGGGTTCTCCGCTGTCGGTGAGCGGACCCTGACGCAGGCGGTAAAGAATCTACAGGTCGCTCTGCAATGAGCCCGTCAAGGCGACTCGACAGAGGTCTCGAGTCCGGGCGAGAGCTCTTGAGATGCTGCGACCTCGTGAAGATAGAGATCGCTGAATCTCTCCTCCCAGCGGGCTGGCGTGAGACGCTGTTCCATCTGGTCGAGAACAATTCCGCCAAAGGGCCCAAGTCCACGTGAGCGAAAGGAAACGGTTGTCACCTTCCCCGCCGCCAACTCTATCGGGATGCGGCCACTGTATCCGGCGTAGTCCACTTGCAGTTCCCGCTCACCGGATGGGAGTCCACGCAGAAGCAAGCCCTTTGCATGCGCCTCTGCGACCTCGATCTGTGTCCCTGCAGTGAGACTCACCTGCAGTGGATGATCGCCAAGCTCTGAGCCCACGGGAGATCGTATGAGGGCCAACTGTGCTAGTCCTTGAGTTGCAGATCGGAACTGTGGTTGCCAGGCGAACTGGCCGTATTTGGTCGTGAGGCCCTCCGGGCGAAGCAGCGCATGGACGACGATGTTCGTCGCCGCCCGCAGAGACAGAAGTGAGCCGCCCTCTGGCGGCGCCCCTGCTGACAAGCTGTCCTGTGTATCCGGCCAATTGCGGTGCAGGTTCAGATCGCTGATCACACCAACGAGTCGATCCCCGACGCCAATACCCCAAAGACCCCGAGGGCAGAATTGTCCAGGTAGACGATCCGGATAGAACCAGGGCGAACCGATGTCGAGTTCGTCGACAGGTTCCTTGCATTCGCCGGGGAATCCATTCTCATAGTCGTAGAAGGCATGGTATACAGCGTGTCGCGAAGGCAGTTCGTACAGCCGACCCTCAGAGCCAAGGGCCTGGCGAAGAAGATCGACAAGGCTTCGCAGGAAGCGACGATCGTCGGCTGCAGCGCCTGCATCGACGAAGAGAAATCCACCCCCATGGAGGTACTCGGACAACAACTCGATCTCCTCAGCCGCCAGCCGAATCCGAGGCTCGCTGAAAGGGACGTGCTGGCGTCCGGGGAAGAGAAAGTGAATCGGATCACGAAGCAATTCCTTCGACAGGAAAATGTGCGCTGCAGTGGATCGAATCTGCGCATGGATTCCGGTGTAGTCGCGCATGTAGCGCGCCAGATCTCCCAAAACGGGTCGCCCTGAAATCGCCGTCTCATCGACTGGCTTGATGAGGCTCCAGGCGCCATCCAGATCCAGTGGCGTGAACTTGATGAACCCGCGTGTGCCCCCGCACGCTGTCAGGATCAGCGATCACAACGGCACGCTTGTCGTCGGCGCGAATCATATCCTGTATCCGCAGCAATTCCAGAGACTGGCTGGGCAGTGTATCGGAGGGCATTCCCTGAGTTGCCGATGGCATCCGTTCCCTGGCAAGCAGGGGGCCGCCAGCTTTCGGCGCACCCGCTTCGCCTTGCAACTGCAGGGGGAGGTCGCCGATCTCGATGCGGCGAGCCAATGCGGTTCCTGCGATTCCCGGGTCTGCGATCTGTGTACCGAGCGCTGCGGCACGGTATTCCATCTGCGTCTGCGGCAGAGAGGGACGGTCCGTCTGCGCGCGCCGCGGTGAGAAGCGGGCGGGCATGGTGAATCGCGCTCGGAAGATTTCGGCCTGCTGCTGCCTCATGAGCCGGTCGGCGACGACTAGGGCAAGCAAATGGAGCGCCAGGGAAATGGCGGCAGCAATGCGCAGAGATCTCATACAGACGGAAGAACGCTCGCAGGGTAGTCCGCAGGCAAGGCATCGTCCCTATTGATCTGACCCCGGAGCTGACTACCCATTGCCGCCATCGCTGCAAACAGAGTGGCAGGGAGATCTCGTCGCCTTGTTGAGGTTCCAAGCGATCCCGATACTGTCGCCAGCGCGATCTGTCCGAACGCGTGCTCAGCATTGAGACCCCAGTTTCACCTGTGTATACACAGAATGGAAAACGATGTCCCTACGGAAAGTGTATCTCGCTAAGAGAGTCGCCAACGAGGCTGTCGACGGGTGGCTCGACGACCACGCGGTGATCATCGACCAGGATAGAATCGAGTCTGTCCTCCCAGGTAGCCACTTGCCGAGGGACATTGCTGAAAACGCAGAAGTGCACAATCTCGGCGACGTCTCCCTTCTCCCTGGGCTTATCGATGCCCACTGTCACATGCACTGTTCCGCAACGGCCAATGCACTCCAGCATGCGATGACGGATACGGATCAGCAGTTAACGATGCGCGCTGTGACGGCCATGCGCAGAGCACTGCTTGCAGGGACCACGACGATCCGCGATATCGGTTCACGCAACGACGTCGCCTTCCCCGTACGCGAGGCGATCAAGTCAGGAACGATCCCCGGGCCTCGGTTGCTCGTATCAGGCCAACCGATCACGATCACCGCTGGTCACTGCTGGTTCTTCAGTTCGCAGGCAGATACGACAGAGGGCGTCGTCAAGGCAGTGCGCACACAGGTGCGTCTCGGAGCGGATCTGATCAAGGTGATGGCGACAGGGGGCATGTTCACCCCCACGGCCAATCCCGCGCGTCCACAATACTCAACTGAGACCCTGAGGGAAGCTGTCGAGGAGGCCGAGCGTGTGGGGATTCCCATCGTCGCCCACACCCTCGCTGCGGAGGGCGTGCAGCGTTGTGTCGAGGCGGGCGTCCATCATCACATCCATGCGAGATGGCGTGCTCGAGACCCTGATCCGAGCCTCGATTACAGACCAGATGTCGTGGCGCGACTCGTCGATCTCGGCCACTGGGTTGATCCCACGATTGGCCATATCTACCGCGGCACACTGGCGAGTCATCAAAGCGCCGGCCGATCTGGCAGTGCCGCGTCAGCCTCGACAGATGGGCATCTGGAATTGCTGCGACGTATGGACGAGGCCGGCGTCCGCTTTACCTCGGGTCTGGATATGGGTATGCCTCATGCACCGCACGACGGCACGGCAGCCAATGCGTGGGCCTTCGTGGATTGGATGGGGTGGTCGCCCTGGCGTGCGCTGAGAACGCTGACGAGGGCGACATCGGAAGCGATCGGGCTCGGCGACACGGTGGGACAGATCAAGCCCGGGTTGGTCGCCGACCTGGCAGCATTCGATGGTGATCCTGCGGCCGACATCCGTCAACTCGATATCGCTTCGAGTGTGGTGCAGGCAGGTGATCTCGTGAAACACAATCAACAGACCTTGGTATAGTCACGCTCTAGGGCAAAGCTTCAAGGTGCTTGACGACCTCGTCGAGATCCATCACGTCACCGAGATCGATGTCGATATCGAGGAGATTTACCTCGTGCAGTAACTCGCATCTTTCGCCGACTGCCTGGCGAGGAACGACGACACGAAAGGTGTGCGCCGCATCGCGACTGGTTGCATAGATACAATGGCTTGTGCTGACGCCGGTGACGATGAGCGTATCGATACCGAGGGTGGTCAGATTGTGATACAGATTCGTGCTGTTGAAGGCTGAAGCGTATTTCTTCTTGATGATCCGCTCGTTATCACGGCGCCCCAGGCGAGGATCGAGTTCCATCAGACCCGCATCTTCGGGGCCAATGTTCGATTCGCACTTGTTGTTGTGTGGGGTCGGTGGATCGGCCGGATCGTAGTCGTAGGTGGTGAAAAAAATAGGGATCTGGGCGCTGCGTGCGGCCTTCAGCAGATCACAGGTGGAATGGACGATGGGATCGATGTGGCTGCCCATGGGTGGTTTGTCTGGTTTCGTCCACCACAGGGCGAGATCGATGACGATGAGCGCTGGTTTCTTGCCGAAACCACCACGACCCGCCCATCCCATGTCGATATAGCGCTGCCGAAGATTCTCCATGTGCGCCTTGAGTGGGCCGCGCAATTCATCAGGCAATCGTAGTTCAGGGGAGCCGAAGGGTGGTGCTTCGTCTTGGGCAGAGGACATGTGGAATGCTCCTTTGAAGGTTCACTTCAGTTCATCTTCCCTCGCGGCGGCAAAACACAGGTTTGGAACGAGCTGTGTCCAGGACAGACCATATCAACCGTCTGTGCTGTTGCCTGACTCGAGTGGATAAGAGAGGTTCTTCAGGACGTCAGAATCTGCACGAACGAGGAGGAATCGAACAGATGTCAGCAGCAACAGAATCACTCGAAGAGAAACTGCAATCCTGGAAGAATCCTGTGGACATGCTGCGCAACGCGCCCACGGGGCCCTACATCTTTCCGATTGCGCCTGAATTCAGCAATTGGCGTGATGAACAGGAGGCGTGGAACAAGACGGCCGTACTCTTCGACCTATCGAGGCACATGACGGATATCTACTTCGAAGGCCCCGATCTTCTGCGGCTGCTCTCCGATCTGGCGGTCAACACATTGGCCAACTTCGCACCGAACAAGGCAAAGCAGATCGTCTGCTGCAATGCAGACGGGTATGTAATTGGCGATGCGATTCTCTTTGGCCTCGAAGAAAACAAGGTCAACATCAGCGGTCGCCCCTCTGTGCCGAACTGGATCGCCTACCATGCCGAGACGGGTGACTACGATGTCGCCGTATCACGCGACCATCGTGCCGTGCAGAATACAGGCGAGCGCAAGACCTATCGCTTCCAGGTTCAGGGTCCGAATGCAGCGGCCATCCTGGAAGCAGCGACGGGTGCAGAGTTGCCTAAGATCAAGTTCTTCAACATTGGTAAGCTCACCGTTGCCGGTAGGCAAGTGAATGCCCTCAATCATGGCATGGCACGGACGCAGGGGCTTGAGCTGTGGGGGCCGGCGCAGGATGCCGAGGTCGTACGCAGCGCCATTGTCGCAGCGGGTGAGGCTTTCGGTCTGAAGGAGGCGGGCGCACGCGCCTATTCGACGGTATCGCCAGAATCTGGCTGGGTGCCTTCGCCGATGCCGGCGATTTTCTCCGACTCCATGAAAGCCTATCGCCAGTGGCTTCCTGCCGATGGTTTTGAGGCGAATGCCTCTCTGGGCGGAAGCTTCTATTCGGACAACATCGAAGACTACTATCAAACGCCCTGGGATCTTGGCTACGGTCGACACGTAAAGTTCGATCACGATTTCATCGGCCGTGATGCCCTCGAGCAGATGGCAGACCGACCGCATCGCGACAAGGTCTGGCTCGTTTGGAATAACGAGGATGTGACACGCATTTTCGCCAGCATGCTGGGTGATGGCGAGCGTTACAAGTATCTGGAGATGCCGGGCTCACACTATTCGACCCTTCCCTTTGACAAAGTGCTACTTGACGGTGAGATGGTGGGACTGTCGACATACAATGTGTATACGACCAACGTGCGCGCCTGGTTTTCACTGGCCATGGTCGATACGGCGCACGCAGTCGATGGCAGCGAGGTCGTGGTCGTGTGGGGTGAAGAGGATGGTGGCTCTTCGAAGCCTGTTGTCGAACGCCATGTGCAAACACACGTGCGGGCTGTCATTCACACATCACGCCCGGTCCCCGAGTAGGATCAGGTTCCTTCGTCGATATGATTTACGAAATCGAAACGTGGGTGAAGGAGAGGCTGTTCGACTGTCAGTCGTGTGGCCAGTGTGTTCTGTCGCACACTGCCCTCATCTGTCCGATGAATTGTCCCAAGGGCCTACGCAATGGCCCTTGCGGTGGGACCCTCGACGGCAAGTGTGAAGTGATCCCCGAAAAGGACTGTGTGTGGATGCGGATCGACGATCGCAAGCCGATCGCTCCCGACACGGTTCATCTGCCGACGGATGCGTCGCTCTATAACACGGCAAGTTATGTAAATCTCATCAATGGCAAGGATCGCCAGACTCGTCTCCCGCAGCCGGTGCTTGATACACTCCGAATACAGGCGAGTTCCCAGTTGTCGCAGAAGATGTTCCGGGGAGAATTCGTCGTAACCCTCGAGATTGCTTCCCCCTTGACGAAGAGGGGGCTGTCGCGCGTCGAACGAATCATGAAGCGCGTTGCCAAGCATGTGGATGCCGTGAATACGACCACCAACGCAGGGGGCGTGCCATCGCTGCATTCGATGGAGACGGCAACTGTCGTGATGGCTCATGATGTTGAACCCGTCATCCAGTTCTGTGGTCGCGATCATCATCCGGCCGAACTGATCGCAGAGCTGGAACGAGCAATCGGCATGGGTTACCGCAACTTCCTTCTGCTCACGGGCGATTGGTTGCCTGGTGTCGACCGTGAGGTGGATCAACAGAGCTGGTTTCCCATGGACAGTCTGCAGATGATCCACGAAGTGAATCAGCGACTGCAAGACTTTGAGCAACGCCTGGGGGTCGTACCCTATATCGGTTGTGCTTCCAATCCCTTCTCCACACCCATGGAAGTCAGTTTACAGCGGCTGCATAACAAACGGTATGCAGGGGCGCGTTTCAGCCAGACGCAGGCGATTACGAAGGTCGACACCTTCGCTCGTTGGTATGCGGGCTTGCGCAAGGGAAGAGAACAAGAGGCGCGACTGACGATACCGTCGGTTCCCCTTGTAGGCAGTCATCGTGCTTTTGAGGTGATGTGTCGGCTACCAGGGGTGTATGTTGATCCGACCCTGCACGCTATTATGGAAAAGGAAGACTTTCAACGGGCCGCTCTGGAGTGGGCCTTCGATATCGCCGAAGGCGTCACTGAACATGGGGCGGCAGGTGTGCATGTGATGAATTTTGGGATGCCAGCCGAATTGATCGACGAATTTCTGGCACAGATCCGTGATCGTGCGAGCGAGGCGCTGACGCGATCGAGCTCCTCCTGAGTCGACAGTCAACGTCACCTAGGGCCTTATACGTATCAGGCAGGTGACGACAGCCTGTGGTTCTCGTTATGTTTTGCTTCATCAACAGGGCCTACCCCAAGGGAAAAACATCATGCTGCCATCCGTCGATTTCTGTGGTCTGACCATCCGTCGTTTGATCGTGGGCGCCAATCCATTTGGTGGCTATTCACATCAGAGCAAATCGCGTGATGCTGAGATGGTCGCCTTCCACACGAAAGAGCAGATCTTCGAGACCTGGCATCGTGCGGAAGCAGCGGGCATCAACACGATGATCACGAACAACGAAACGCCGCGAGTTATGCAGTCGGTGGAAGAGTATCTGTCTGCTGGCGGTTCACTGCAGTGGATCGCACAGGTGAACAATCGCACGGAGCCTGAGATGACGGATGCTGTGGATCATGTCGTCGATGTGGGCTGCAAGGCCCTGTATTTCCACGGCGGACGTATCGATCAGCTGTATGTCGATCAAGATGCCGACACACTGCGCGCCTGGGCGGAGCACGCCAAGTCGAGGGGCACCATTGTTGGTGTCGCTGCTCACGCGCCCGAGGTGCATTTGTGGGTGGACAGTCTAGATGTCGTCGACTTTCACGCGGTACCCTTCTTCAACTGCGGGTCACTGCATGATGGGCGCGGACACAAGTTCCAACTGAAAGATGTGGCCCCGGCGACTCAATGCATCCGGACGATTCAGAAACCCGTCATTGCCTACAAAATCATGGGCGCCGGGCGCATCGACCCACGTATGGCCTTCGAATACACCTTCGACCATATCAAACCGACGGACGTCGTTAACGTCGGTATGCATCGCGGCGACAAGGATGACATGGTGGAAGAGAATGTGTCGATTGCTGAAGAGGTGTTAAGGCGAGACTAGGGACCTGACGTGAAGATCACAGACATCACCATCGATCGATTCAAGACCACAAGCCGTACGGTTGCCGATGCCGATGGGCATGGACACCCGGCTCCCGAGCCCTATGAGACGACGTCGTCCGTCATGCGGATCCACACGGACGAGGGTGTAGAAGGTGTAACGGTGGGTGGAAATGCGGCGCTTGTAGAGAGCATTGTGAAGCCACTGCTCATTGGCCGCGACCCTTTCTACCGAGAGCAGATCTGGCATCTGCTGAATGAGCGTCAGCGGTTGCACAAGGGAACCCTGTCGGACAAGTTGATCTGTGCCGTTGATCTGGCTTTGTGGGATCTGGCAGGTAAAGCGACCCACCAGCCCGTATACAAACTGCTCGGAGCGACGCGTTCGAAAGTGCCCGCCTATGCGTCGACCATGTGTGGAGATGAACTACCGGGTGGCTTAAGCACCCCCGAGGAATACGGCGCCTTCGCCAAGGCCTGTCAGGACAAAGGCTACTCAGCCTTCAAACTGCACACGTGGCAACCGCCGATCGAATGGGCGCCGGATCCGAAGATGGATGTAGCTGCGTGTGCCGCTGTGCGTGACGCAGTGGGGCCCGATATGCGACTCATGCTCGATCCCTTCCATTTTTACGATCGCCAGGATGCCTGCTGGATCGGGCGCGAACTGGAGAAGCTCGACTACTATTGGATCGAGGAGCCCATGGACGAACAATCGATGTCGTCCTACAAGTGGCTGACGGATCAGCTACTGATTCCCGTTGTGGGGCCCGAGACCATGGAAGGCAAGCACTTCACGCGCGCCGAGTGGATCGTACAGAATGCGGCCGATATCTCTCGTGCAGGCGTAGGCGACGTGGGTGGACTCACGCCATTGATGAAGACGATTCATCTGTGTGAGTCACACGGTGTGCGTTGTGAGATTCACGGTGGGGGGCCGGGCAATCTGGCTGCTCTGTGTGCTATGCAGATTCCCGGAGAATACTACGAACGCGGTCTCCTGCATCCCTTCGTCGACTACGAAACGCCGCCTCCGCATCTGCATTCGATCGCGGATCCGCTGGACGATGAAGGCAATGTCACCATTGCTGATACGCCGGGCCTAGGCTGGGATTTCG
>Ga0233434_1000818_pt1 | contig 33385 bp, 23 predicted proteins | sample SI_122_August201_4_FD_182738 | JGI IMG/M metagenome (GOLD analysis project Ga0233434, IMG submission 182738) | Seawater microbial communities from Saanich Inlet, British Columbia, Canada - SI_122_August2016_120_MG | ecosystem: Environmental > Aquatic > Marine > Inlet | place: Canada: British...
CCATACCAATCCCGCCGGCGTCGCGCCCTGTGTGCAGGCGACCAAAGATGAGACGACGATCTGTGCCATCCCCGGCCCGCCACGGGAGGTGGAGGCGCTCTTCCGTCAGACCCTCGAGCCCATGATCGCGGATATCTATTCCGGCGCCCGCTCCAGTGTGCGCATCGTCGTCAATCTGCCCGAGTCACAGTGTGGGCCGATTCTGCACAGTGTCATGGACGCCTGTCCGAATACCTATCTGAAGGCTTTCGTCGCCTTGAGCGAGCGCACCGCCGACGGCCAGCGACTGCCCGTAGACGTCGTCGCCTGGGCGCAGACGCAGGAAGAAGCTGAAACACTGCGGGCAAAGGCTCTGGCCATGGTCGAGGAACAGGCGGCGGAAAAAGGCAGCTCCGTGGAGATCCTTCCAGCGGACTGACCAGCGCGGCAAGCGGTCGGCTGCCAGTTCAGCTTGCCTCGGTTGCACACCTTTGGTAGCACTGCAGTATGCGCATCCTCCTGCTCGCCGACACACACATCGGTTTTGACCTGCCGCGTCGAACGCGCGTCACACGACGTCGACGGGGCCACGATTTCCTCGCCAACTTCCGCCTCGCCCTGACACCAGCCCTGCGGCGAGAGGTAGACTTCGTCGTTCACGGTGGTGATCTGCTCTTCCGCAGTATCGTGCCACCCTCGACAGTCGAGATGGCCATGGAGCCCCTCGTCGAAGTCGCAGAGGCGGGGATTCCCGTCTATCTGGTTCCCGGAAATCACGAACGCTCAAAGATCCCGGCACACTTGTGGGCGAACAACCCGCTCATCCACGTCTTCGATCAGCCCAGAACATTCTTCCACGAAGTCGGCGAACGTTCGATCGCCATCTCCGGCTTCCCTTACGTGCGGGACGTTCGCCAGCACTTCACCTCCCTCATCGATGCCACAGGTCATCGAGCCGACTCGGCGGACGTCGCCATTCTCTGCATGCATCAGGCTGTGGAGGGCGCTCGCGTCGGTGGCAGTGATTTCACCTTCCGCAACGGCAAAGACGTCGTGCGCGGCGGCGACATCCCTGGCAGCCTCGATGCCATTTTCACCGGTCACATCCATCGGGCGCAGGTGCTGCGTCGAGATCTGCAGCGCAACATTCTGGCGGCACCCGTCATCTATCCCGGGTCAGTCGAGCGCACATCGTGGGCCGAACAGGACGAACCGAAGGGGTATGTCATTGTTACTATCGGCGAGTCGGAGACGGCCACTGACCACCGAAGGGTCACCGACCACCGGAGCCTCGAGTGGGTGCAGCTGCCGGCGCGTCCCATGGTCGACGTTCACGTCCAGTCCGCGACGCACAGAGAAACTGTTGAGTCCTCGCTGCAGTCACAACTGGCGCGGCTGCCGAAAAACGCCATCGTCCGTGTGCATCTGCAGGGTGAGTGGAATCCAGATGTTCAACTCGCCCTCGCTGCGGCGAATCTGCGTGAACTGGCACCGGACACGATGAACATCAGCTTGCACGAGCCCCGTAACGCACGGGCTGCAGGAAAAGCCGTTCGCCGGAAACATGCTGAACCTCCACACGCGCATAAACCACGTCAGGCGCCCCCGCCTTCTGCGGCACCGCGAATGTCGCTCGATCACCGGTGACCGTCGCCGCGACCTGGGCATCGGCAATGAAGCGAATTTCCGCCGGTTCGGTCAGAGCAATGTCGATGGACGTCGGCGACGCCTCGAAGCTTTCTACATACGGACCCCGACCCGTCAGGCAGCCATAGAAGCTGCCATCTCTGTACGCCTTCAGGCATTCCCGTTCAATCTGGTCGCCAACAACGAGCAGAGATCGGCCCCCCCAGTCACCACTGCCGGCACTGTGATCCGGTACGCAGAAACCCCAGCACCTGCGCCCCGTCAACAGGATCCGATCCCACAGCTGCAGCGAGAACCCCTGCTCCGGTTCATCCGGGACGGTGTACTCAGGATTCTGCTGCCAGTCCTTCTTGAAGCTGTAGTCATTGTAGATCTCGATGCCCAGCACTCGATCATCGAAATCGAGCATCTGGAATACCTGCTCATCGGTGAACTTCGAGAACCACGTCGGATGATTGATCGTAATCCCGCCGCCCTCTGGGTAGTCGAGAGCGTCGATCATCCCTTCGAAGGCTTCCTGCCACGTACCACCAAAGCCCACGGGAAAGCCATGCTGATTCAGTTGAAAGTGGCTCCGAGCATCGAAGGTCCCCGAACAGAAGCTTGATCCAGGACTGCAGATGTGCGCCTGCGAATTGCTGAAGCCATGATGCTCCGCATTGTGGCTGAGGATGGCATCCGGCGGAATGGATGTGTAGGCGCGATCCGTTTCTACGAAAGGAAGCTGTGATCGATAGGGTTCCTCCAGATCGCCCTGCCAGTCGATGATTTCGTTCCAGTTGATCGGTGGCTCGACGCGATGACCATCACGCGTGGCAGGCCACGACTGACGCAGCCTGAAGTCGCTGAGCCGCGTGTCCGCGTCGTATGGCACGGAGGGATAGTAGTTGGATATGGGGAAGTGGCGGATCCCAAACTCGTAGGCATTCTCCAGCTGCTTCTGATTGCCCAGGTGCATGTGCGTCGCTGAGGCCACCCGGATCACATCTTGCCATTTCACATCTGCATAGGGGTCGTGCACAGCACACTCCTTTCTTCTGAGACACTGTTTTCCTGAGACAGTTGGCGTCGTGACCTTAGTGACCGACTATTGCCGGCGTTAGACGCTCGCCACATGGGAAGAAACCCGACGTGCACGTGTTCGTGCAAGGATGACCAACGAATGTCCACCGACTTCTGGTTCAATCGCCTCATCGAATACTGGACCCTGCCGACAGCCGATCAGGTCGTCGATCATGTCAGGCGTGGCAAAGTGCAGGTCGTGCAGATGGGCAACTTTGGCCCCGACTTCTACGGCCTCGCTGGCGATGCGGGAGTCGAACGTTCATGGGCAGGGATGCCCGTCGTCGGCATTGAAGAAAATCTGCAACTCGCTGCTGATGTAATTCCTCAGGTGCAGGAAGCCGGTGCCCGGGTCGTCGGCCAACTCACCTCCACCTTGCACTATGGCGATCATGAAAATGGACTGGGCCTGTTCGGCGAGGTGTGGGATAAGATGTGGACACCTGCCATCCTGGGTGAGCGACCGACTGAGTCGGTCCTGGCTGCCGTATCGCTGCAACCCACGGGTGAACCAGCGCGCCGGGCCATCGACGGGCGCCCCTACTTCAGCTACCGCGGTTGTATCTCAAATCCTGCCTGGCTACAGGTCCTCAAGTCGATGGTTCGCAAGGGCATCGAGTTGGGGCTCGATGGTTTCAACACGACCCACAACTACGAGGGTTTCTGTGGTTGCGGTTATTGTGCCGATGTCATTCGCACGCATATGCGCCCCGAGTTCACTGACGCCCAACTCAACAGTCTCTTCAAGGGCGACTTCGACGGTGCCATCGATGCTCGTGCACCAGAAGAGGACGCAGATGAGGAGCTGCGTGCGCGCTATCTGGTACTCCTGGAGCAGGCTGCCGCACGACGACGCAAGAATGCTTTCGACGAAGTCTTCATCGACTACGGGCGCTCGCTGCGTCCGGGATTGTTAGCGGCACAGTGGTATCACAAATACGGCATGCGAGCCAACGACGAACGTGCTGCCTTACCGGAAGATCTCTGGGCCCGAGGCGAAAACTACGTCTGGTATAGTCAGGGTCCCTATCGCTGGGGCAGCGACATCGAGCAAGGCTACATCGCTGACATGGGTCTCAATGCGCGACACATGCACGTCGGCGGTGGCGGTCGCCCCTTCGTTATCAACAAATATGACTATCGCCGCTGGCGCGTCTGGGCTGCAGAGGGTGCGTCCCACGGTGGCTGTTCCCCCTGTTTCCACGCGGGCCCACCGCGCGCGGACATGTGGGACGCAGGTCGGACCTTACCAGAAGATTACTACGGCCCCATGGTTCGTTATCAGCGCTTCATGGCGGACTACGAAGATCTGCTGCACCCTGCAACGCCGATTACCCAGGTCGGCGTCGTGTATCCGCGGCGCGCCGAGCGCGAGTTGGCCGCGGACTATCTCGACGCCCTGAAGCGGATCACCGAATGGCTCGAGGATGCCCACGTCCTCTACGACCTGATCTTCGACGACCAGTTGACGGAACGTGCCAGTGACTTCCCCAACTTGATCCTGCCCGATGTCCGGCGATTGTCCGCCGCCGAAGTCGCCGCCGTGCAACAACACGTGGACGGCGGTGGCAGCCTCCTCGTCTCGGGTGCGACGGGGACGATGGACGCAGATGGCGGCAAGACCGATCCCGACGCCCTCTTCACCACGTCGACGGGCAAGGTCTATCGGTGGGAGAGCACAGACTGGCAGCCCATCACAAAGACCATCGGCGGATCCATCGAAGGGGAGCCGGAAATGCCCGTCTACCCGCACCTGCCAGACGCACCGGAGGGTCGGGACCTCATGGACACATTGGAGGGATTGTGCGATGGCTATTGGCTGCGCACAGATGCCCCGTGGTGGGTGCGCACGCGCATCTGGCGCGCCCAGGAGATCAACGCGATCCCCGTGCACTGGATCAACTATCGCCAGGATGAAATGCCTGCCGTTGAAACACCGATCCCCATGGGGCCCATCAATGCCGATCTGCTGCTACCAGATGACGTCGTCGTCGATCGCGTCGAGTGGATCTTCCCGGAAATGAAGAAACCCCTCGAATTGAAGCACGAAGTCAGCGACAACCGCGTCAGCTTCCAGATTCCGCGCCTCGTCGTCTACGGCATCAGCGTCATCCATCTGAAATAGACGGCAAGGAGCCGGTGCCTGGGCACAACTGGCTGGGCCAGTCAGATCGAGCCAGTCAGCCCTCTGAAGGTCAATCAGCGAAACGCATGCTGTACAAATCAGCATCACCCATGACGAAGCGTAGAATCACGGGCCGGCCAGCCAGGGCTGAAACGTCGGTGCCCTGTTTCTTCCAAGCTGCGCATCCGGCGATCTTGTTGCCGAAGATATCTTCAGCCTCGCGCAGACTGTATCCAGGGATCGGCTTGCCCTCTGCATCGCGGATCTCCACACGCAGACTGCCCGCAGCACTCGTCGCATAGTTCAGCTCGAGCCTGTTGCCGGCAAACACGAGCGGCTTCGTGATCATTTCGCCACCGCTGTGTGGTGCCCGCACCGAGGCGAATCCGTCCAGGCGCATACTGTAGCGTCTGACCTGATTTCCAGGCTGGGCGTAGTGTTCGCACACATACACACTCATCTCTTCAGGCCCCGTCTGCACAACACCGTCCACAGGATAGTTGCAGCGTGCTGTCCAGTGACTGGCACCGATGCGCGGCTTGATAAAGCCCTCCATGAAGGTGCGGTCATACCAGCTGTTACCAGGACGCGCCGTCATGAAGCAGGCATCACTGCACGCCGTCAGCTGTGTCTCGTGTACACTCATCTGCTCAAGCTCAGCCTTTGATACCGGATGACGTTGGTCCATGAAACGAGCCGGCAGCGCCACATAGATGTGGGGTGCACGGAAGTAGGGCCGCGTCTGGTTGATGTAGAATTCCTCCGCCGGTGCCTGATCCTCTCCCTGGCGATAGTCCATGATCACGCCGGGCTCCCAGTGGATGAAATCCTTGCTCGTCGCTCGCTTGATGCGTCGCAGACTCTTCGCCGTCGTCGTTGGCCCACGATGCGGCTCCTGCATCCCTTCATGCGCTGAGAAGGTTCGGTAGTAGGCGACATACTGACCCTCTGCCTCACTCCAGAAGCCGACATTCTGCGAATCGAATTTGCCATCCGTGATCAACGGCTCCGTACCCAACATCTCCCAGTGAACCCCATCAGCACTGACCATACCATGCAGGGCGGCGTGACGCTTGCCCTCGGCATCTGGATCGGTGAGATGACGCGTAAAGGCCTTGAAACGCTGTTCGGGTGCAACGCCCGGGCGTGTATCGATGAAAGGCGCCACCGTGTGTGTGTAGGGTTCCTCATTGAGGATGATGTTGTTTTGCCCATCCCCCTGCCATGCATGTTTGCCAATCTGCGGTCGCTCGAAGTGCACACCATCGTCACTCACTGCCACACAATAGACGGCAGGGTCGCTGGGCTCCTGCCAACCGCGGTAGTAGAGCAGATACTTGTCGCCATCGTGAATGATCGTGTGATAGAGACTGAACTGACCCTCCCACGGCGTATTGTGCTCGAGCACGATTTCGCGCGGCTGTGGTTCGTGTAGCTGCAGAGACGACTTCTTCAACTTGTCGATCAGCAGTGAGTCCACGAACAACTCGCGGCGTGTTCCAAGATCTATGGCGGCCATGGTCTGCGTCTCCTGCAAGGAAAGGTGCGGCGGCGGTGGATCTGATCTGGTCCGGCTTGCGGCTCAGAACGAAGGCAACCCGCAACTCAACACGAGCCGCCTGTCGCGTCAAGCCGCCAGGCCTGCTGCGCCTCGCAGCGTGGCCCGTGTTCATGGCCACCAACTCTGGCCTGCAGCAGGCCATTTGCCACGGTGGCAGAGCAGCGCCGATCCTTGGCACACAACATCCAATGTGATCCACAAGAGCATGTGATCCACAAGAGCAAAGGAGCCAGCAGCTTGGTTTATCCGTTTCGCCTCGTAGTCGTCGCCCTCCTGTGTGGCGTCGCCCATGCTTTCGCGGCAACAGACACACTCGTCGTGCTGCATACAAACGACTTCCACGGCTATATCTCAGCCGACGGCGATCGCGCCGCGGGGCTGGCGCGGATTGCCGCCTACTTCAAGCAGGAGCGTCAGCGCAATTCGAATGTCCTGGCTCTGGATGCAGGCGACTGTGTCTCGGGCACACCCGTGTCCACCCTGTTTCAAGGCCGCCCCATCTACGAGGTCATGACCGCTGCCGGCTACGACGCCTCGGCCCTGGGCAATCATGAATTCGACTACGGCTGGCGCGAGATCCTCAACTATCGAGATCTGGCAGACTTTCCTCTGCTGAGTGCCAACGCTCGGGATCCACAGGGACAACTGATTGCAGATGCAGCGTCCGTGCAGATGGACGTCGGCCCCTTGCGCGTGGGCATCATCGGTCTCACTACTGAAGACACGCGCCGCATCACGATTACCGCCGGCAACGAAGGTGTGTCCTTCGATGGCGAGGTCTCCTCAGTCAGGAGACAGGTCAAAACCCTCCGCGACGAGGTTGATCTGCTATTGCTGCTGTCTCATGCAGGGCACGGAGCAGACAGTGTCATCGCCGCAACGATAGATGGCATCGATCTGATTGTCAGTGGTCACAGCCATACTCTTCTCAAACGACCTCAGTTCGTCCGCCAGACAGCGATTGTCCGCGTCGGCGCCTACACATCACACTTGGGCCACGTGAGTATCTTGCGCGATCGTGACACGGGTGACGTGACAGTGGAAGGATTCGCCATCCCTGCCGCCGAATTGCCTGCCGAGGACCCGGAAGTGGCCGCTCTCGTCGCCGCCTGGGAGGCACGCGTCTCAAAGCTTGTCGATGTCAGCATCGGACACACGGAGCGCTCGTGGAACAAACGTGACATGTACACACTGGTGGAGTACATCCTCCAGCAACATGCAAAAGCGGACGCGGGTTTCTACAACGAGGGTGGCATTCGTAATCTGCTCTTTGAAGGCGAGATCACGGCCCGTCACCTGTGGAACATCGAACCCTTCGGCAATCACCTCGCTGTCGTCCGAATTCTGGGCAAGAACGTGGTCGGGCAGCTCGCTTGGCGTTTCAAACAGCAGGGCAAAAGCATCGATCCCGAGAGACTCTACACCATCGCTACGAATAGCTTTGTCGTCGAAGACGCAAGACGCGAGACACTGGTGGGTGTAACCGAATCAGTCGAGATCGCCGACACCCTGATTCGCGACATTCTCATCGATTATGTACGCTCCGGCGCAGCTTTGGATACGATTCCCACACTTGAACGACGGAAGCGACAACACCGATGAGTACGCTTACAGATGCCCACATCGAAGAGCTTGATACGGAAGGTTTCTTCATCCTGCCAGACTTCATCAGCGGTGAGAAGCTCGCGAAGATGCAGGCCGCGCAGCGTCGTGTTCTGCCCACTTGGGAGAAGATTCAGAGCGAGCCGCCGCAGGATCAGTCCGGCAGTAGCATGCTCGCCTGTTTTCCCCATGAGGAGATGGAGCTCTATCAGGCTACCATGCATGAGCCGAGCATCGACTTTGCTCGCAAGTGGCTGAAAACCGACAAGCTCCACATGCGCGTCGGCTGTCTCATTGCGCGCTATCCGGGTCACAAAGCAGGTGGCACCGGCTCCGATGCGTCCAATCTTCATATCGACAATGGCAATAACTCGCTGCTGCCGATGAGTGAAACGCTGCGCGAATTTGGCCAGGTTGGATTCTGGGTTCATCTGGAGGATGTCGAGGAGGATCAGGCACCCCTGCGACTCATCCCCAAGAAGCATGGCCAGGACATGACAAAAAATGTGCCGCTCGTTTGTAAAGCCGGCACCTTGTGTGTCTTCACCAATTACTCCTGGCATAGTGCCACCGCCTACACCCGCGCCGAGGGGCAGCGCTTCACCTTCGGTTACAGTTTCGGTCGCGCCGATCACGTCTGGGAAGGTTTCAAGCACTACACCCATCTGGGCAAAGGCTCGCCCGTGTTCGGGCAATTCATCGGCAGCCTGTCCGCCGCCGAGCGCGAATTTTGGCGCTTCCCACCAGCAGGTCATCCGTACTACAGTGAGCAGACACTGCCCCTGCTGGAAGAGCAGTATCCCGGGTGGAACTCAGACGAATACCGCGCCGCCATGGCCTGACGCCGCCACAACTTCATCGCCAAGACTTCATCGCTACGCCTTCATCGTGACGGCTTCATCGCTAAGCCTTCATCGTTACGGCTACAGGAGACTGCCACAGTGAATACAGACGAGATTCGAGCCGGCATCCCCGTGACAGATCAGTACCTGTACTTCAATACGGGAGGTATCTCACCGGCGACACGGGCTGTAACAGAGTGTCTCGTTCAGGAGGCGAAGGACATTGCCCAACATGGGCCACCCGTGCTCATGGACAATACCGGCCACCACGAGCGTCTGCAGGCAGCGCGACAGAGAATCGCCAATTTCTGCGGTGTGGAAGCATCAGACTTGTGCCTGACCCACGGTGTCGCCGACGGCGTCACGACCGTGTTCAATGGTCTGGACTTTCAGGCCGGTGATGAGTTGATCCTCACCGACGAGGAGCATCCCGCCGTCAAGATGCCGGCGCAACGACTTGCCGACGACCTGGGTGTGACGATTCACTATCTGCCCATTCACGGCAGCGAGGACGACATCCTCGCACGACTCGACGCTCTACTCACGCGGCGCACAAGATTGCTGGCGCTCAGTCACGTGACGACAGACACAGGTACACGACTACCCGCCAAGAGAATCGTCGATTGTGCTCATGCCGCCGGCGTACCCGTCCTCTACGATGGCGCCCAATCCCTGGGACAATTCCCGGTGAATGTCACAGACCTGGGTGCTGACTTCTACAGCCTCCTCGTCTACAAGTGGCTGTATGGACCCTACTCGGCAGGAGCGCTGTATGTCGAAAGCTCATGGCATGATCGTCTGCGCGTCGTGCCATCGAGTGCGAACTATTACGACGATGGTGGGGTCAAACGGTTTGAGTTCGCCACCGTGCCCGCGCCCTACTACTACGCCACGGTAGCGGGTCTGGATACGATCGATGGCATCGGCGTTGGCAACATTCAGCCCTACGTCACCGAGCTGGCGACGCATATGCGTGCAGAACTCGCCACGATCTCTGGAGTTCACATTGAGAATCCGACGGATCCGGGCATGTGCACGGGTGTTGTCACGTTTCGTGCCGAAGGTGTAGAGGGGCCACACATCTCGACCGAACTGCGCAACCGCAAGATCATCACCCGCCCGACGGGACTCAAATCCAGTGGTGTGCGGGTCTCGATCTCTTTCTTCAATACCGCCGCCGAGATTGACGCTGTCGTAGCCGCTGTCGCCGAGATCGTCGATGCCGCTGCGTGATCATTCTGCTTTCTTGCCAACAAGCAGAATCATCTGTCCCTGATCGACGCGCGCACCCCACGCCTGGGAGATGACGATGCCATCGACACCGGCAACGACCTCGAAGGGATCCTCGTCCAGCCGATAGAAGTCGTGCAACAGCCCCACCGTGGTCCCCTTGCTCACGACGGCTCCACAATCGAAGAGCGGTTCGTAGTGACCGGGATAGGGTGCGGCTACTGAGGCAGCGCCGCGAACCAGAGACTGTGTACCGTCCGCGTGATGATCGATCGGTTCGATGTTGCCAGACAATTGCTCATGGTGAATCGCCGCTGCGAGAATCCCCTGCCGCGCATACCTCACGCCGCGTACGTCCGTTGACGAACCGTGTCCCAGCTCCGTACCGATCGAATACTTACCCAGATCATTCGCTTCCTCGTAGAGCCCACGTGATACACCATTCGGCATCGACGCGCCCGTCGCCAACACGACACCACAACCGAACCATCGCGCCATCTGCTGGCGTCGCTCGTTGATCTGTGTGTCATCATGTTCGAAGTATCCCGACCAGTGGGCGAAGCGTGCCACCTCGCCGCCTGAGTGGATGTCGATGGAGATGTGTACGTGAGGCCAGATGACGGAGCGCACCATCTCGACGATGCGATGGGTGATCCCCGCCAGTTCCGGAGTTGTGCCGGCTCCCTCTACCCAGACGCGATTCAGATTGAAGCCATCGTCCCCTGTGCTTTCGCGTTCACCGACGCGGAAGGCAGCAACATTCAACACCGGCACGAGGATGATGCGCCCGAGCACATCCTGGGTCTTGATTTCTCGCAGCAGATGTTTGATGGCCACAGGTCCCTCGTATTCATTGCCATGATTGGCACCGAAGGCGACAAGCCCTTCACCGGGTTTGGCCTGCGGTCCGACAATGACGGTCAGGGGAATCAGATGGCTGCCCCAGACACTGGTGTGACTCAGGGAAACCCAGTAATCACGCCGACCGACACTTTCTACATCCACTTCGTGAGGCGAAACGATTTGGCGCGGCATAGAGTCCCCTTCTGTTTGGATGGAGTTCAACGCCAAGAAAGGCCAGAATGATCAAAGATCAACCTGATTTCATGCTCTTCGTCGCCTTTCTCGCCCTTGGGCTTCTGGGCATCATCATTTCCGTGATTCTCACGAGACGACGCCAACAAAGTGGTCGTCCCATGGTGACGGAGGGGGGTATCGACATCGCCACCATTGTCGGCCTCATGGCGGCGACGACCATGTTTCTGACCCTCGTCGGTCCTCCCGCACCGGAGTATCTGTCCGCCGAGGGTTTAGTCATCGTTCTCGGCGGATCCATGGCGGTCACACTGATCGGCCACCCCCTGCAGGATGTCGTTGGCAGTCTGGGCACGATGCGTCTGACGTTCCTGCCACCACCTGAACTCACCCGCCGCGCCTTGCTGAAACTGCCGAAGGAGCAGGGGAAATACGCCGATCTCGACAAACCTCTGCTGACTCCCGCTGAACAAGCCAAGCTGGTGCAGGATCTGCAAGTCGCCGCAAGGGTCACACGAAATGCCGGCCGCTACGGCATGGCGAGCGGCATCATTGGCGCTCTGTGTCTTGTTGTGGGATGGGCGACGACGACCCAACCAGCATGGACACCGGAAGCGACGGTCGCCCTGCTGCCACTACTCTACGGCACCATCCTGTGCGAGTGGATCTGTCGACCTCTGGCGAACAAGATGGACCGGTTGGGAGAGTTGCTGCTTCAGGGGGAGTGAAGCCATCACCCGCCGCATAACCTCACAGATCGATACGATACAGAGGCTCAAGTCGGGCGGCGATGCGATCCACATTCTCTGCAGCACAAGCGGCGCGCTTTCTCGACGTACCATCCGTGCAACCGGCAATGTGATTCGTGCTCAGCACTTGTGGCAGCTGGTAGACCGGATGCGACGCATCAGGTGGTTCCTGACTGTAGACATCGACACCGGCGCCCCCGATCACGCCGTCCGACAGCGCCGCATGCAGGGCGTCCTCATCAACCAGTGCCCCACGTGACACATTGATCAAACTCGCCGTCGGTTTCATCAGTGCCAACTGCTCGGCACCGATCAGATGATGAGTGTCGTCGTTGAGATGTAGATGCAGGGATAGATAGTCGCTCTCGGCGATGACACGCTCCGTGTCTGCCGGCGTGCCGATGAAATCGGGTTGGATGCGGTCGAGAATCCTCGCGTCAATCTGCTGAGCATCTGTGGCGACGATGCGCATGCCGAAGGCCCTGGCACGGATGGCTAGTTCCTGCCCACTCGCACCGAAGCCCAGGATGCCCAGGGTCTGCCCCGTCAGTTCGACACCCATGGGTTCGTATAACACGCCGTCGAGAAAATTTCGGTGTGTCGCCACATAGCGATGTGCGAGCATGAGGATGAACATCATCGCCGTCTCAGCCAGGGCCGTGCTGCTGAACTGACCCGGACAGTTAGCGACAGCGATCCCCTTCTGCCTGATGTAGCTCAGATCGAAGTGATCAAAACCGGTGCCGAGAATCTGCCACAGCTTCGCAGAGGTTGCCGCATCCATCATCCCCCGTGTGCCGACACTGCCTCCCTGGTCAATCACGACATCGACTTCGGTAAACTGCGGTTCCAGGGACTGCGTCTTGTCCAGCAGTCGAATCTCGTGACGATCACCCAGAGCGGCGATCACATCATCACACCATGGCGACTGCAGCTTCTCCAAGGGCAGCAGGAGCACCTTCTGTCTGCTCACGATGGATCCTGCAGATGGGCCAATGGCTGCAGCATGCCTTTGAAGGCATCCACGAGACCGGACTCATCACCACCGACCAGCAGCAATCTCGCCCCCTGTTCCACCTGACGATCAACACTCTCCTTGTCAGTGACGTCACCAAGCAACGGCACCCCTGCCACTTTCCCTGCTCGCAGCGCAGCTTTGCACACCCGATCGAGGGCGCGCAGATAGTCGGGGTGATTGAATTCGAAAGGAATCCCCAGCGAATAACACAGATCTACGGGGCCCACGATACATGAATCGACGCCATCCACAGCCATGATGTCGTCGATATTGTCGATCGCCGTCGCCGACTCGATGATGGGTAGAAACAGGATCTCGTCGTTGGCTCGGCTCGTATACCCCTCAGGATCCAGTCCGTAGCCCGCGGCGCGATGTGGGCCCCAGCCCCTTGTTCCTCGGGGTGGATAGCGACAGGCATCGGCGCCGATCTTCGCATCCTGCGCTGTCTCGATAAAGGCGACAGCGATCCCTGCAGCACCCATGTCGAGATACAGACGAATCTGCGCCGGATCGTTGTGGCCAAGGCGAACGATCGGTGTCGCCTTCGTGCAACCGATCGCCTGCAGTTGCGCCTGCACACCTGCCGGTGACTGCGGTGCATGCTCCGTATCAAGGAGTAGCCAGTCGAAGCCGGCGAGCCCCGCCATTTCGGCGATCCCCGGTGAACCGAAACGAAGTTGGATCCCAATCGCCGGTGAGCCCGCATCAAGAAGTCCTTTGAGATGACTCGTGTTTCGAGGGCTCATGCTTCAACGACTCCTGGCGCATCGAAGTAGCCAATCTCCTGCAGACGATCGATCCATCCCTGACGATCCGCATTGCCACCGGGATTTGCGACCCAGTCCTTGGAATACAGATGTCGCCGCTTCGGTTTGAAATTCTCAATGCCAATGCGAACATTCGCCGCACTCTGCTGCTGCAGAGCCGTCAGTTCTTCATCGGTCTTCGGATTGGCGTAATACACGACGGTACACATGTGTCGGTCTGTGCTGCCCCCGTGCGAGGCATGCCAGAGACGCAGATCAAAGGCAACCACGTCGCCTGGCTCTGCAGGCAGGCACGTGCTGGGGACCTCCGTCGCAGTCATAGAGCGCACACCCTCGGCGAAACTCTCGTCATTGGGTAGTCGATGCATTCCCGGGATCACACGCAGTGCGCCCGTCGTCGCCTCAACAGGTTGCAGATAGAAGGCGAACTTGACGCCATACTGATGCACCGTCGACGTATCGCGGTGCCATCCGGTGTCGCCCGTATAACGATTGGCATCGATGCCGACACCGATCACGTCGTCCCCATACAGCTGACGAGCCACCTTGAGGAATCGCGCGTCCTCGAGAAGACTCGCAAAGGTGGGTGTGTCCTGATCCATCATCATCGTCCAGTGGCGCCGCGAGCCATCGTATGAATCATGGCCATACTGATCCTGCATCATGAAGTCGAACTCGCTCTGGATCTGTACGAGTTCGTCTTCCGTAAACAGCTCCTTCAGAACGATGTAACCGAAGGTCTTGAAGTGGGAGATCTGTTCATCCGTCAGACCGGGGCGGCTCATGCTTGCTCCTTGCGAATGGAAAGGTCGTCTTTCGAAGAGTTTATCACGCCACAGATCGAGTTCTCGATCTGCCTGACTCCAGGTTGATCGAAGTGAAAGCTTTCATTTCGATCGGAGCGTCACTCCGGTTTCGCCGCGTCACGCTCCACCGCCGTGGAAAGCCAGTAAAAACCCTCCGCCGATGTTTCCAACCCATCACTTTGGCTCTCGGACACAGAAGCGACGGCAGCCATTTCGTCTTGCGCAGGGCGATCAATGCGCCCAAGCGTCCACAGAGCATGTTTCAGATTCCGCTGTAGACCTTCATCATCCGGACGCGCTGCCACAGCCTGCTTGAAGTGCAACGTCGCCTGTTGCGTCTCCCCCTTCAGGAAATACGCGATCCCAAGATGGTTGTTTGTCGCTGCACCGTCTCCTCGCTCATCGATGAGAAAGTCCAGCGCCGCTTCGATCGCCTTGTCGTAGGCAGCGAGTCCCACATAGACCTTCAGTAGCCGCGTTCGCAGCTCATCGTTACTGGGGTTGTCGCGTAAAGGCAGCAGGTAGCGTTCATCCACCTGCGCATCGATCAGCGACTGCAGCGATCGATGGCCCACGCTGACCGCCGACGCATAGGCCGACGGATCAGGTGAAGGCGTGACCACTTGGGTCGGTGCCGCCGGCGTGTATCGCGCCCACGCATCAGCTGTCAGAGTGATCCGCTGACGCTGCTTCACGGCAGACAATTTCGCCATCTCGTGGGCACCAGCGCGCCAGGCCTGGTGAAAAGAACCGTCGATTCTGGTGATCTCCACCGGGATCCACAGCCGATCCCCATAGACAACGGTGAGTCGGTCCTCGAGGGGCAGGCGGTACGCTTCCCATCGCAATAGTCCCGTGTCGACGAGGAGAAATACGTGCTCAGGGAAATCCACCAGTGCCGTGGATACACCGGCACTCTCAAGCAGGCTCGCATACAACACGGTGAGATCGTCGCAGTCGCCAGTGCGTGAACGCAACGTCTGCGCCGGATACTGTATGTGGTCGATGACGCTCCCCTCGCGACGAGTGGCGTAGGGCTGACTGGCGTCCTCCAGATACCGGATCCCATGTTGATGCAGCGCCTCGAAGAGCACCATCGCCTTCGACAGATAGTTTCCCGGTCGACCAAAGACTTCCACTTCATCTGCAAAGTGGCGCAGACCTTCGCCGGCAAAGTCGGCAATCCCCTGATCGGTGGGCGTGATAAAGGCCGCCGCCGGGGCTGCACCATCCATCCACCGAACGGCGCCCTGCTCGTGCACGACAACATCCACTGACCTGCGTACGGCAACCGTGTCTCCTCCGGCAGCAAAAGACAGATCGATACGAGCGGGTGATGTGTCCGCCTCATTCAGCGACAGAATCGTCTCTTCTAGTTTCGCCGTAATGTCTGCACGACGCGTCTCGCCAGGGGCCAGACGCAGTTGCTGCCGGAACGGACGTCGCATCCAGTCCAGTAGTTGAAAGGAAAGGTCCACCTGCATTGTGTCGGCGTCGTGGTTCGCAACCCACACAGCCCCGAAGGGTCGCGTTTCGTAGTCCCGATAGGATGAGGCGAACAACTCCTGCACGTGCAGGCTGTCGATGCCGACAGAGGCCAGCGTTGGTTGGAAGTAAACGTCGAGCTCAACCGTTATCGTGTCCGAGTAGACGAGGTCACGGTCCACCGCCTGGATTTCGAAGGCATAGTCACCGATGCCCAGATCACTGTATTCCACCTTGCGGTCTCGCGTCTGCCGCCACGTGTTGTCGTGCCCGCGCAAACGAAAGCGATAGACGAGACCATCCGGCCGAGTCGTCAGAGATCGACCGTGAAACTCGATCTGTACGAGATCTGTTGACGACGCAATGCGAACATGGTGTGGGTCCAGGTGACGCCGGCCGGCGACGACGGCGTCAACAAACATCTCAGGCGCGGAGGGTGGTGGTTGTCGATAGCGAGTAACGCCACCATACGTCGTAAACCAGACATCCCCATTGACGGCCTGATCGATGTCACGGATAGACTGGCCATTGAGCCCGTCTTCGCGAGACACTGTCTGGAAGACCTGGCCGTCATAGCGGCTGACCACGCCGCCATCGGTACCGAACCACATGTGTCCATCAGCCGTCTGCGAGATACCTCGAACCGCATCGTGGGCGAGACCGTCGGCCGTCGTGATATGTGCCATCTGGCTTCCATCCCACCGAAACACACCGTGGCTGTTGGAGCCCAACCACAAGTTTCCGTCAAAGTCCAGGTGGTGCCGGCGAATCACACGACCCTCAAGTAGCTCGTTGGCTTCCGGCACATAGAAACGACCCTCGGCGTAGGCGGTCGGTCGAACCGACTGTCGTAACCACCAGACACCGTCGTGATCGATGATCTGGTCCACATTGTCGTAGAGTAATCCGTCTTGCGCGGTGAAGTGTTCGAAGGTCGAGCCATCGAAACGACTCAGGCCCCAGAGGCCAATCCACAGAACACCGGAGGAATCGCGATACGTCGTCGATGTGAAGCCTGACGGCAGGCCGTGATCCTGCGTGTACGTCGTGAGCGAATCCTCGTGAAGGCGATACAGATGGCGACCGGTCACCCAGATGGCGCCATCCACATCCTCGTAGGCCTTAGATCCCTGGTTGACGTCGACACCATCCTCCTTCATCCACGTGGAAAAAGTCTCTCCATCGTAGCGCGTAATCCCCTCGGTCGACACAAACCACAGATTCCCCTTGCTGTCGCGTATGGCGCCATTTCCCGAATCGAAGGAGATCCCGTGCTCTTCGGTGAAGGTGACGAAGCGGCTTGGGGAAAAGCGACTCAGATTGCCCGTCGTGCCGAGCCACAGATCACCGCTACGATCGATCAGCGCACTGCGGATGTTGCTATTGTCCAGGCCATCACTGGTCGTATAGTGGGTCATCTGACGGCCATCCCACCGACGCACTCCGTCACGCCCCGTGAACCAGAAGATCCCCTCCGCATCTTCGAGGATGCGCAGGATGTGCCACTTGTTGTCGAAGCCTTCCTCCGGGCCGGTATGTGTCCACGTCTCCCCATCCCAGCTGTACATGCCGTCGCTGTCGGTGAGAATCCAGAGCGTGCCCTGTCGGTCCACGATCATGTCCTGCATCCAGGAACTCTCATTGAAGAGAATCGGTCCGCCTTCGCGCGTGAGTAGCTCCCAGTCATCGTCATCGAATCGCACGACGTGAGCTCTCCCCGTCGCCCAAACGGTTCCCTCTTGGTCCTGGAGGAAGTGCCACGCCGACACAGGTGGTCCGATGGTTTCGAAGTGCACCTTGCCGCGACCATCCCAGCGACTGATGCCCCGATCGGTGCCGACCCAGAGACGGCCGTCCTTGTCCTCCAGTATTGATTTCCACCACATGACTTGATCCGAGGTCAGACCATCCTGCTCGGTATAGCGGTGAAAGCGCTCACCGTCGAACATGAGCAGGCCTTGCTTGCGGGCGGCAATCCAGATCCGCCCCTTGCTGTCCTCGTAGGTGATCTCCGTGTGCACGTCACCTTGCAGGCCGAGCAGACTTCGCAGGTCATAGCTCTCAAATCGCTCGCCATCGAATCGTGACAGACCGCCACTCCAGAAACTGATCCACAGATCGCCGTCTCTGGTTTGCATGATGTGACGAGGATCCAGACCGGCGATCCCATCATCAGGCGTGAAAGTCGTGAAACCCTCGCCATCCCAACGACTCAGACCACTTCCGAAAGTGCAGATCCAGATGTGTCCGTCCCTGTCCTCAGAGAGGTACTGCAGGTCCAGACTGGGCAGCCCATCAGGCTCGCCATACGTCGTCCAATGGCCACGCCCGGGGCCGACGGGCACCACGCGGCCAGGCGGTGCGTATGTGGGTGTCGGTTTTCCAGCGGGGTCGCGATAGGGCGCCACCATGCGCTGCAGTCTACCGTCCTCGTCAGTTCGCTCGAAGCGGTCCCCGAGCGTCTGCATGAGCGTCTGCCACTCGGGGGCTGCTTGCAATGAGTCGCGCCTCTGCTCGTAGATCGCCCGTGAAGGCACTTCATAGACGCGGCTGAAGATGCTGTCCGGGATCACGCGCGTGTCGGGCTGTCCGTCAACAAAGCCATGAGCCGCCAACAGGGGGGCGATCTCGTCATCGAAGACCGGCGCGAATTCGTCCATTCGCTCTGCTGACACCCAGAACGACCAGCGCACCAGGGGTTTGATTGCCTGCGCGCTGGCCTGAGTCGCCATCGCCGCTGCAAGCCCCGTGCAACAGGCAGCACACACAAGCCAGAAACGCACTGATTGGGTCATAGGGCCGAGAGAATCATGTTGGAACACACCGTGGTCAGCACTTTTGAGAGGAATGTCAGAACTCTTATGAGGAGTGATCGCGCCAATGATAGGACCAGAGATGGTCTCGCCAAAGAGAGGACTTCCTGTCTCTGACTTGGTGACTACGGCCCCCTGTGGCCGTGCCCACGCAGCAATCGGTTGACATCTCCAGAAGCGCGCCGTACCACAATGAGTGAACCGGTGATCGAAGCAGCAGCTACCTCGCCTCATTGGCCTGAGACTCATGACCTCGACCTCTGAACAACCGCCCTCCCAACGACCATCGCCATGGCGCCCCCTTGCCCTGGCACTACTTGCTGTGCTTGGTCTGCTGGCGATCTGGTCCAAGATCCGAGACCCGGAGGAACCCACTGCCACCACGCCCTTTGTTGAGGCACCCGTCGATGAAGTGACCCGCCTGGGACTCGTCGCACTGCGCCAACCCTCCACGGGAACACTGAACGTCCTCGTCGTCTTTGCCCAATTCCAGAATGAAATCGGGCTGGGTGAGCGAATCCCCGACTACGCCACACGGATGTTCGACCCCGACACGCCGGGCAGCTTCACCCACTACTACAACGAAATGTCCTTCGGGCAACTGCAGATCAATGCCACGGTCCTGCCCAGGCGCTACACGTCAACTCAGCCCGCCTCGGCATTCCTTGCGGACACGTCGACCGAGTATGGTGGATATGGCGACTTCTCCCATGAAATCATGAAGCAGGTCGATGCTGATGTTGATTTTGGGCAGTTCGACAACAATGGCCCCGATGGCGTGCCGGATTCGGGCGATGACGATCGCATCGTCGATTATGTCTTTCTTATCATGCGCTCCGTACCACGAAACTTCCTCTACGGTGGAGCGACGGGCATCAAGGGCCTGGGTCGTGATGTGGTCACCGACGACATCGGCGCCAAGGGCCGCAAGATCATGGTGCTGCGCAAGGGCTACACGGGCAGCATCGTCGCCGAGCGCCCCTATGCGCAGACCGTCGGCATCATGGCACACGAATTCGGCCATGGCCTGGGTCTGCCCGATCTCTACGACACCTCATTTCAGAAGGTCGCCAACCAGGATCCCGCCGACGACAGTGCCGGCATCGGCCGCTGGGGCCTCATGGGTCGCGGCGCCTACGGCTGGACCGAAGATGCCTCGCAGGGACCCAGCCCCATGAGCGCCTGGACGCGTGAACAGTTGGGTTGGGTAGGCGTCGACAATGACCAGCTCCAGCAAGTCATCATGCCCGCCGGCGGCCTGCACCTGACAGATGTCCGCCATGGTGGATCGATGCTGAAGGTCTTCCTGGAACCGGAAACCGATGACGTCGCCGACGACGAACGGGAGTATTTGCTCGTCGAGCACCTCTCACGCGACAACAGCTACTACACACGCCAGCTACCCGCCGATGGAATCCAGCTGTGGCACATTCGCCCCATGGCAATGGACAATCTCGACGAGAGATCAAAACTCGTAGACCTCGTGTGTGCAGACGGTCTCTTTGCAGACGCGGGCTTCCCACGTGGTACCGATCACGATCTCGTGCATGGCGGCGACAACCTCGACTTCTGGGCACGTGACGCCGCCTACGCCGAGGCGCATGAGGGCAATTTGGGCGACGCGAGCGATCTGTTTGATGGCCGGCAATTTCGGTTGACGACGGTTCCTGCGCCGACCGTATCCGATCCCATCGAAGTCGCTTTTCAGTCGAGAGAAGGCCAGTTGGTCGCCAGAGTGGGCGATATGCAACCTGTGGCGACGGCGATTCTGTCATCAGATGAGACCGTTGCAGTCGGCGAGACGCCCAATACGGCCAGATTGCTACCCAACTATCCGAATCCCTTCAATCCGCAGACATCGATCCCCTTTGTGTTACCTGACGAAGCCGACGTCCGACTCCTGATCTACAACGGTCTCGGGCAAGCGGTGCGAACACTCACGGATGATCCGTATCCCGGTGGCGAACACGAACTGCTGTGGGACAGCCGCGACGACGCGGGCATGTCCGTCGCCAGTGGTGTCTATCTGGCCCGACTCGAAGTAAACGGCGTCGCCGTGCAGATGCAGCGCATGACACTGGTGCGTTAGGACATGCGTCGACTCTTTCTGGTTTTCAACACCGCTGGGCTGCTGTTGTCCACTACACCGATTTTCGGTGATGCAACTCTTGGTGAGACGGCGCGATCAGCCGCTGATGCACCGCCGGCAGCCAGGTTGCAGGCAGCCAAATATCGCGTCGCGCGAACCATCTTCGACGACTTAATCCGCGCCATCGGTGACGGCCGCACACCACCTCGACTGCGTCTGTTGCCGGCCGATGAGACCGTTGACATGGGCGCCGTCTGGTTCGAACCCGACGCCGGTGCGGTCCTGCTCGAAGAGCGCGCCTACGACGCTCTGACAGCGGGCCCGGATTCTCTCGATGCCCTCGCTTTCGTACTGGGCCATGAACTGGCTCACTACTACAAAGACCACAACTGGACCGGTGATTTCGCCCGCAGTTTCGCTGATCTGGATGTAGGACGCACACTGAAAGGCCTCGCCGGCAGTTCGCGCCGATCGACGGAAATCGAGACGGAGTCCGACTACTTCAGTGGCTTCTTCGGACGCATGGCCGGGTATCGTCCTATGGCGGCGGCACCCGCTGCACTGCAACAGATCTATGACGAATACGGACTCGGCGAACCACTTCCCGGGTATCCGACATTGACTGATCGTCAGGCCGTGGCGACACGCACAGCACAGAAACTGCGCCAGCTCGTGCCGATCTTCGATGGCGGCAACTGGTTGCTGCTCACCGGTCGATCCACGGAAGCGGCCGCCTGCTTCGACTATGTGGCCCGCACCTTTCCAAGTCGCGAAATCCTAAACAATGCCGGTGTCGCACGCGCACGAGCCGCCATCGACCTATTCGGTCCGGGCGAGCTGCCTTTCCCTTATCCACTGGAATTGGATGCGACGACCCGTCTGCGCGAAGAAGGCAAGGCGGACCGCTACGAGTGGGAAGGTGATACAGACGACCGGCGCCAGCGGCTGTTGTCTGAGGCCCACAATTCACTGGAAAGTGCACGGCGACGCGACCCGACCTATCTACCAGCCATCATCAATCTGGCCTGTGTCGCCGACCTGCAGTCCCAGCAGGACGAAGCCTTGCTCCTCGCCCGACGCGCTGTGAAGATGGCCCGTGAGACAGGCGACAAAACATCCCTTGCCCATGCGCTGCTGATCCAGGGCATTGCCGCTGCCCGCGGCGAGACACCAGATCGTGCCGTGGCACGACAGCATTTTTCGACAGCGCAGACCGACGGCGGCTTGCTCGCGCGTCAGGCACTGGCCGCATTGGATGGGACATCTACTCCTCGAGCCACAGTCCCCGTGTCGTCGACAACGGAATTGATCGGCGGCCTGACAGCCCGAGAATACGACCTGGCCCTGGAGGCACCCGACCTGGTCGTCGACGTCCCTGCGATTTTCGCCGATGAGTCAAAGCTGACCTTCTATCGCAAGAACACACCGCAGGGGTCGAGTCTCGTCATCGATACGGGATACAGCACATTTTCATTTCGACAAACTCAGGGCATAAGCAGACCCACCTCGGCGCACGGCATCGAGCTGGGCGCAACATGGCAACAGGTCTCTGCCGCCTATGGAGTTCCGACACGTTCCGTCGCCAGTGGCTCACAGAATCACCTGGTTTATCAATCGCAGAAGATCGTCTTCGACCTGCGCGCGAATGCCGTGACAGGTTGGCTGATCTATGACGTGGAGTGAGACAGACGTTGGCTAAACGACCTCGTGTCGCTGGCTTGATCAGCGAATACCGCCGCTACTCCCACGGTCAGAACATCATTGACCGACTCATGGGAGGCTACGGCTGGGAGAACCAGTGGCACTACCCCGAACTCGATGTGGTCTCCCTGTACGTCGACCAGTTTCCTGAGAGTGATCTGAGTCGCGAGCGCGAACAGCGCCACCCCGACCTGCACATCTATCCCAGTATCGCCGAAGCGCTGACCCTCGGTGGCGACGAACTGGCCGTCGATGGCGTCGTGTTGATTGCCGAGCACGGCGACTATCCGCTGAACGACAAGGGCCAGATGCTCTACCCGCGGTATGACTTCTTCCAACAAACCGTCGATGTCTTCCGCGCCAGTGGTCGCTGTGTCCCCGTCTTCTGCGACAAACACCTGTCCTACGACTTCGACTGGGCGCGGGAGATGGTCGAGACAGCCAAAGAGCTCGGATTCCCCTTCATGGCAGGTTCGTCCTTGCCCGTCGCCCGTCGCGTCCCCTCCATCGATCTGCCCCTCGGCTCCGAGGTGGAGGAAGTCGTCGGCATCGGTGTGGGCAACATCGACAGCTACGACATCCACGCCCTCGAGGCGATGCAGTGCCTGGCAGAACGCCGACGGGGCGGTGAGACCGGCGTGAAATCAGTGCGGGGTCTGCGCGGCGACAGTGTCTGGCAGGCCCTGGACGCAGGCGCCTGGGATCCAGTCCTGTTCGAGGCATGTCTATGTCGCTCCCTTTCGCTCAAACCCGCCGATGAAACACATCGCCATACCTATCCATCGCGCGAAGAACTACCGGGACTACTCGAACGCGATCCGGTCGCCTATCAGATCGAATACCGCGATGGCGTGAAAGCAACGATGCTGCTCATGGCGGGACTAAAGCAGGACATCACCGCCGCCGTGCGCATCAAGAGTCAGCCCGACCCCTTCTCCGTGCTGTTCTATCTGGGCGAAGGACATCACATGCAGCCAAACTTCTTCAACCCCCTGAGTCACCATATCGAGAATCTGATCTGCAAGGGCGAGACACCTTTCCCTGTCGAACGCACCTTGCTCACAACAGGCACGGCCATCGCCGGCATCGATTCGCTACATCAAGGTGAGCAACTCATCGGCACACCCCACCTCGACATCAGCTATCAGGTGGAGGAAACCTCCACCTTCCGGAGAACGTGATCATGGCTGAACGCAAGAAACTGGCCATTATCACCACCTTCTGGGACTGGCGCAGCCACGCCAATCACATGGGTGAGCGCTTCCTTGTCGGCTACCCCCGTGATGGTCGCTGGCATCATCCCGATTTCGACATCGTTGGCGCCTACGTCGACCAGTGCGATGGGGATGATGATCTGAGTGGTCATCGCGCCGAAAAGTTTGGCTTCACTGTCTATCCGACGATCGCTGAGGCCCTGCGCCTTGGGACAGACCAACTCGCCGTCGACGCTGTGTTGCTGATTGCCGAACACGGAGACTATCCATCCAACGACAAGGGCCAGAAACTCTATCCGCGTTTCGAGTTCTTCTCCGAGATCGTCGATGTCTTCCGCGCCAGTGGCCGCAGCGTGCCGGTCTTCAACGACAAGCACTTGTCGTATAGCTTCGACAAAGCGCAGCAGATGGTCGCCATGGCACGTGAACTCGACTTCCCTCTCCTGTCCGGATCATCTCTTCCTGTCACCTTTCGCCTGCCCCCCATCACACTGGATGGCCATGTCGATGAAGCGCTGATGATCGGTGTCGGTGGTTCAGACGCCATGGACTATCACGCCCTCGAAGCGCTGCAGTCCATGGTCGAGCGTCGTCAGGGCGGCGAGACGGGAGTACGAGCCGTGCAGCTGATCGAGGGAGCAGACGTGTGGCGCGCCGGTGAGGATGGACGCTGGTCGCGCCGACTCCTCGAAGGAGCGCTGGCGCGGTCCGATTCGCGCAGTGGCATCGCTCTCACCGATGGCCGCCCACAAGATCTGGCGCACAGTGACGAATTGGAAGAACTCGTAGAAGCACCTTCCGCCTATCTCATCGAGTATGTCGACGGCCTGCGGGCAACCCTGTTGATGCTCAATGGCGCCGTGTCGGATTTCACCTTCGCCGCCCGCTGTAACGGCGAGGTGCGCTCACTGCAATTCCTATTGCCCGGAGCACCGAATGTCGTGTACTCCGCCTGCCTGATGCAGAAGGCAGAGGAGATGTTCGTCAGTGGCAAGGCACCTTATCCGGCAGAGCGCACGATGTTCGTATGTGGCATGCTCGAACGCTGCCTCGAGTCGAAGATCAGCGATCACCAGAGAGTTGAGACTCCGGAGTTGATCCTGTCCTATCAGCCACCGGCAACACCTCAGTTTGTAGGCGCTCCGACTGAATCGTCGACTCAAACTGCCTGACGACCTGCGCCATGCGGAGCAGTTCACTATCGGGCATCTGCGGATAGAAGGGCAGGTAGATGGCTTGTTCGATCACTCGCGCTGCATTGCGACAACCATTGCCACTATGCCCCTCGACGAGCGCAAAACTCCTGCCCACCGTCGCATCGAATCCTGCTTCTCGCAGCGCCCTGAGAACACTCACAGGATCTGCCGACATAACAGGGAAAATCCAGAAGGAATGCGGCCCACTGGCGACTCCGGGGCAGATGACGCTGGGGCCAAGTTCAGCGGCCAGCATGCGCCCACGTTGTTCCCGCTGCTCCATGGGGCGTGCCGTGCCTTGAACCCGTCTTCGCAACATTCTGATCAAGGCCAGACAAGGGCGCTGTCGAATCGTGCGCACGAAATCGTTCTGGCCAAAGCCTCTGGTCAGGTCGTTGACTAGACGATCGTGATCGACACCGAACCAGCGTGTCATGCGGAGCAGAGCGGCATACGATACGCGAGCCGATATCTTGTGGAGAACTCCATACTTGAGCAGGCGGGCTGCATACTGCGAACTCTTCTGAGCCGGGTGCTCGGCAATCACGCGCCGGACACGTGCAAGTAGATCTGCCCTTGTGATGCGAACCACGGCACCACCGAGGGCAGTGCGATGTTTGATCGGGCCGAAGCTGAAGAGGGACACATCCGCCCTTGGGTCACCCAGATATGCAGGGTCCCAGTAGGCTTCTGCGCAGTCTTCGATAACCACCATGCCGCGTCGTCGTGCCCAGCTGATAGACGTCGAGAAATCGATCCGGCCACCAAACAGATGTGTCAACACGAGCACTCGACACGCACTCGTGACCACCTCCTCAAGAGCTTCGACACGGGGCGCCATGCTGTCGATGTCCACATCGACCGGCACCGGCACGAGATCATGGTATTTGGCAATGCGGGGCATATCTGCGACGGTCATCGCTGTAAACAGAATTTCTGTACCCGCCGGTAGTCGCAGAGCTGTGAGCAAGGCATCGAAGCCACTGCGCACCGATGTACAAACAAGCAGATCTTTGGCAGAGGATAACTCTGCCTCGAAGATCAACGCTTCTCTGGCATGATCTGCTGGTGTGAAACACCCGACCAGACCAGCCGCCAGATCCGCCGTCGTGATGTCAATTCGTTTTGGTGCCCACATTGAGATGAATGTACCTTGAAATCTCACCACATCGCAGCTAGATAACGCCGTAACACGAGCAAAGGTCTCACAACATGATGGAATTCCTACTCGCCCCCTGGCCCTGGTATGTCGCTGGACCGTTGATCGGCCTCGTCGTTCCCCTGCTGCTGCTTCTCGTCGGAAAATCCTTCGGCGTCTCCAGCAGTTTCCGGCACTTGTGTTCGATTTGCCTGCCAGGTTCGAAACTCGACTATCTGCGCAACAATGACTGGCGCGCCGAATCGTGGAATCTCATCTTCGCTGCCGGTGTCATCATCGGCGCAGGGGTTGCCGTGTTTTTCCTGTCGTCGGCACCCGTGGACCTGCTGCCCGAATCATACAACAATCGCATGGGCGCGATCCTGCTGTTGGTGGGTGGACTCCTCGTCGGCTTCGGCACCCGCTACGCCGACGGCTGCACCTCCGGCCATTCGATCACAGGGATGTCCATCCTGAACTGGCCGAGTCTCGTTGCCACCATCAGCTTCTTTGCTGGCGGACTCTTCGTCGTCCACATCATCCTATGAAAGCCCTCAGCGCTCTGCCGATCGGCATCTTCTTCGGCATCGTCCTCGTCAAATCTGAGGTGGCTTCCTGGTTTCGCATCCGCGCCATGTTTCGCTTCGAAGAAGCCCACATGTATCTGGTCATTGCCTCCGCCGTCGTCGTCGGCATCATCGCCATTCAACTCATCAAGCGCCTCGGCCTGCACACAATCGGCGGCGATCCCGTGTCGTTGAAAGCCAAACCCTTCACCAAGGGCACCATCATCGGTGGCGTATTGTTCGGCATGGGATGGGCCATCACCGGCGCCTGTCCTGGCCCGATCTTTGCGCAGATCGGCAGCGGCGAGTGGATGGCGGGCGTCACCTTCGTCGGCGTCTTCCTCGGGGCCTTTTTGTATGCGTGGCTGAAACCACGACTGCCACACTGAACGGCTGAGTTTCCTGGTATCCCGGGAGTTAGCGCGAACGCGGTAATCCACTTGCCGAAGGACACCTACCTGAGGACCTTTCGCGTAGGTGCCAAACGATCATTCAGAGCAACTGGACAGATGACCCGAAGCAAAGCCGGACTCATCCTTGCCTTGCTGTTTTCGTCTTCCCTTTCTGCCAATCCCGAAATGACCGTCGAGTTGCCCGGAGGGTCCACGATGGAATTGGTCTGGGTTGAGCCGGGCACCTTCACCATGGGACTCAGCGACGAAGAGCAGCAGGACCTTGTCGACTACAACGGAGGAGAAGACTACAGCGACCTTCTGCCTCCCCATGAGGTCACGATCTCCACCGGATTCTGGATCGGCAAATACGAGGTCACCGTATCCCAGTGGGAAGCGGTGATGGCTCGGGCCGTCAATGATCCGTCAAGGGAACCGGAGGGGCCCGTCAGTGCGGCATGGTTGGATATTGACGAATTCCTGTGGAGGCTGAATGCTGCTGCAGGCGATGGACGATTTCGACTGCCAACGGAGGCCGAGTGGGAGTATGCTGCTCGGGCCGGCACCACCACCATCTGGAGCTTCGGCAGCCTTCTGAGATTTCAGAACCGGGGACGCTTCATTCTCTTTACGTGCGCATCCGGCGAACTCGGGTCACCCAGCTGCACATGGAGAGTCGGGCAGCGCGATCCGAATCCGTGGGGTCTCTACGACGTACACGGAAATGCACCGGAGATGACCAGTGACGCAATGGTACCGTACTCGGCCGGGGCGCAGGTGGATCCGTTCGTCGCCGGCGACTCGAGTCGCGTCATCCGAGGAAACTCTGCCGTCTTCACCATGAGCCCGCCACCAGCCGCACTCGGTCTGCAGATCAGCGCCAACCGCCAGGAGGGGACCCACGCTGGGCTCCGAATCTTGATGACGCAGTCACCGGGCCCGTTGCGTGCCGATGCAGGACGTTATCGATGGGCGGCGGCGGGCGAACCGGTCGTTCTGGATGGCTCGGGAAGTGTTGGGAGTCCATCGCTTTCTTATACCTGGGAGGAGCATCCTGACAACCTGGAACTCGGCGTTCTCGATAACCCGTCTCGGGTACAGCCAGTTATCACGGCCCACCGACTGGGCGAATACAGGTTCTCTCTAACTGTGTCTGATGGGATGTCGATCAGCGATCCCCACGACGTCGTCATCGAGATCGTGAGGGTTTCCGACCATGGTGTCGTGACGGCTGCGCTCAAAGAGGGAGTCGAAATGGACTTTGTCTGGATCGAGCCCGGCCCACATCAGATGGGTTTCAGCAAAGAGCTTGAACGCTTGCTGCGAGACAGCGGCCTGTGGAATGCGGCACAGGTCAACGACGCCGCGTCGATGAGTCGGCTCGCACAACCGGCTCATGATGTGACTCTGACTAGAGGTTTCTACCTGGCCAGATACGAGATGACGCAAGGGCAGTGGACGGGACTGACAGGGGAGAAACCCTGGGTCGATGATGCCCGATGCGCCCATGTCGTGGACGAGGCGGACGTTCCTGCTGTGTGTGTCTCTTATGATCGGTTGGGAGACTCGATTGGTGAACTCAACCGAGTGGCCCACCGAATCCGGCTTGGCCTGCCAACCGAGGCCCAGTGGGAGCACGCCGCCCTGACGGGCTCAAGCCACCTGTGGTCGTTCGGGTCTGAGCCCTCGCGTCTCGACGACCATGCCTGGTACGCTGGCAATGCGTCGGGCGCCGGGGCACGGTCGCCACGAACAGTCGGCGAGAAACTGCCGAACCGCTGGGGGCTGCATGACATGGACGGCAATGTGAGTGAGTGGTGTCTCGACCAATTCGCGCCTTACGATGAGACCCAAAAGACGGACCCCGCCGGGCCCTTCATGCCCGCCTGGGACAGGTCACCGGTGCAGCGCGGTGGGAACGTCGAGTTGCCACCGATCTCGTCGCGCGAGCGATTCGGTGCCATAGCAACTGAGGCGGGTGCCGTCGTCGGCGCTCGCCTGGTCCTGTTTGGCCCGCCCATGCCGCCGCCAGTGGGTGTGGCCCGGTACGAACTCGATGAGGATCCACCGACACTTCCTCTCGACCCTGCCGGCTATCCAACGCCTGGAGAGCCCCTCGTGCTGTTTCTCGATCAGACGTTTGATGCAGGCTCGGCGGCAGGCTGGAGGTTCAACGAAAACCGAAGGGGTGAGGAATCGGTGTGGCACGAAGGATTGTGGTCAGTCCGTGACGGGGCGTATCGTCTGGCTCCCATCAAGCTGGCTTCGGTCACGTACCACGGCGGCCCCGATCTCACAAACTATACAGTCGAGACCCGGATTCGGGTGCAGGGCGGAGAAGGGTGGGTTGTATTCACCCATGCCGACGAGAACCCATTCTGGCGACTGAGCTTGAACCAGGACAAGCAACATCTACAGTTGCTGGTCAGCCAGGACGTCGGGCAGCTCACTCTACCTCCCGCACCCGGCGACCACGAGGATCCTCGCAGCCCGCTGGCATGGACGCGGCATTGGACGCTGAGACGGAGCGACTGGCACGACGTACGGATCGATGTGCGCACGAGTGCCATCGATGTGTATGTGGACGGTGTAGCCGCGTACGAGGACGTGCCCCTGGGTATTCAGCCAAATGCCGTGATCGGCCTCGGTGGGATCGGTGATCGCGAACCCTTTGAAGGGCCCCGCTCCGGCGATGCCCAGGTCTCTTTCGACGATGTGCGCCTTTGGCACGGCGCCCGCGATGCGCAGGACATGGCGCCAACCGCGTCTCTGAGCAGCGCACCAAACCCCTTCAACGCCGAGGTCACCATCTCCTATGACCTGCGTGCAGATGAGGGTCCCGCAAGCCTCGTCATCTACAACATCGCGGGGCAATCTGTCTGGCGACGTCCTTTGCTGGGTTTGAGTGGCAGCCTCAATTGGGATGGCCACAATGACGAGGGTACACCCATGGGGTCAGGGGTGTATATCCTGGTCCTGCATTCGGGCACGCATGAGCGCTCCCATCGGGTCCTCTTGCTCCGTTGAGACAGAGCTGAGAACATCTGCTGACCCTGCATTGGGTAACTCGCTCTACAACCGCAATATGGCAGACGTTTATCCAGCCGTCACCGCGTATCGCTGCAGTGCATCCTCATCGAGTTCGACACCCAACCCGGGTCCATCAGGCACACGGATACAGCTGTCGACGACATCGAGGGAGGTTGTCAGCAGGTTATGCTCCCGCTGACAGCTGAGAATGTCACTCGGCAGCGTGCAGGCAGGAGCCGCAGCACAGGCATGTAGAATCGCCGCATCGAGGATCCCAAGTTCATGCGCCGATCCATGCCACACAGGGATACCCGCTTCCTGCGCCAGGTAGGCACGGCCGAGAAAGTCTTGCGTGCTGCCGGCACCGAGATTGAAGATGTCGCATGATCCCGCCGCGATCGCATCGACCATGCCGAGCGAACCACGGTCATTGATATGCAGATGCATGGCGATGGGAATCTCGAGTTCATCACGCAGACGCCGATAGTCAGCCAGGGCATCGCGACTCGGCGGTGGATCTTCGATACACAGCACATTGCCCACCTCCTGCCACTGCTTCGCATCCTCGAGAAATCCCTCAGGGTAAGACCCCATCAGATCGACAGTGATCTTTAGATCTTCTGAGACATCGGCGTAGGTCTGCAATGCCTCCACCAGCGGATAGCTGCGTTTCATCTTCACACCGCCGAAACCACCCGCCACGGCCATCTCGGCCAGTACACGAATCTCCTCCATCGTCATGCGCTTACCCGCCCAATAGTGCACGGGCACCTGATCGCGCACCTTGCCACCGAGCAGGCGATGCATGGGCCAACCGATCGCTTTGCCGATGATGTCGTAGAAAGCGACTTCGAAGGCGCCCTTGTCGGTCTCTTCAGGCAATTGCAGGTCACGCAGATCGAAGTCGAGGACATTGCGGCCGCGCAAAGCTTCGGCGACGCGACGCAGTCGTCCCGCCGCCTCTGAATCGGGCCCACCTGCGGTTCGATGCGTTTCGCCAAGGCCGACAATCCCGGCGTCGGTATGCACTTTCAGGATGAACTTGGGTACCTGGTCGAAGTCGCCCTGTGTCTGCGTCACCGACAGGATGCCAGGTCTCATCGGTGGCGAGACGTAGAACAACTCGATATCGGTGATCGTGAGCCGCTCATCACGCCCTGCAGCCTGCGTCGACAATGCCGCCAGTCCCGCCGTGCCTTCTACCGGTGTTTTCTCAGTTCCCATGTCTCCACATTTCTCTTGCTCAGGCGAGCTCCTTGGGTCACGCCGAGGCGAGCGTCTCGGGCTCACACCCAGGCCCGCTCATAGGCGGTGATGATCTTGTCCATCATCGCATCCTTCTCCGTGTCCACGTCGCCCCGCCCCGGCTCGGCATCCAACCAGGCGATGCACTCCTCCACTCCACGCGCGAAGGGAACCGTCGCCACGTAATCCGGCACCAGTTCACGCACTTTGCTGTTGTCGAAGACGACGCTGCACGCCTTGTCGCCGAGCAAACCCGCGCCCGTCACCGGATCGTGGTGGTTGATGAAGTCTGACGGGATATGGACCATCTGCGCATCGGCACCACAGGCGCGCCCGATGCTGGCATAGATCTGATTCCACGTGAGCACTTCGTCACTCGTGATCTGGAAGGCGTGCCCGATCCCCTTTGGGTGCCCGAGCAGACCGACGAAGGCGTGAGCGAAATCTGTATTGTGCGTCATCACCCACAGGGATTCTCCATCACCATGGACGATCACCTTCTTCCCCTGCCGTATGCGCGCCACCACCGTTGCGCCACCACCCACAGCAGTCGGCAGCGAGGCAGGACCATAGGTGTGCGAAGGCCGGACCACCGTCATGGGAAAGCCGTGTTCGCGGTATTCGTGCATCAGCCGCTCTTCACAGGCAATCTTGTGGCGCGAGTATGCCCAGAAGGGATTCGCCAGGGGTGTCGCTTCGGTAATGTGATGATGCAGGATCGGTTTCTGGTAGGCTGAGGCGGAGCTGATGAAGACATACTGATCTGTCTTGCCCGCGAAGATCTCGATGTCTCGCTCAATCTGATCGGCAGTGAAGACGATCCAGTTGACGACGACATCGAAATGGCGCTCTGCCAACAGCGCCTTCACGCCAGCCGGATCTTGATTGATGTCCCCTGTGACCACTTCGACGCCCGCAGGCACAGCGACCTGCCGTTGGCCGCGATTCAACAGCGTCAGCTCGATGCCACGCTGCGCCGCCAGGGCGCTACAGGCGGTACTGATCGTTCCGGTACCACCGACAAAGAGAACCTTCATGTGAATCACTCCTGATCAGCTGCGTGTGGATTCTTGTCAGGCTAGAAATGTGCCCAGGATATTGCCATTCATACCGGTAAAGGCATCGATCACGAGCCAGATGCCCGCAGGTACAATCTCTCCGAGAATCATGCCCAAAAAGAACGGTACGGCGCGACGATACAACTGCGGTCCTCCATACTTGAGCACGATGCTCTTGAGCAGGAAGGCGACAAACACGCTGAACCACATACCACCAAAGGCCGAACTGATCGGAAATCCGAGTGGATGAAATGGCCACCACAGCAGTTTGTAGTGAAGGAATTCCAGGCCGATCATGATCAGTGCCCCCACACCAATCTGCGTGATCCCATCCCAGTGGGGTCCCTCCGGCGTCGCCACCGCTTCGGCCATGAATCGATAGGGATACTGTGCCGCATTGTCGGCATAGAACGAATTCAGATTGATCGCACCATAGTGATAGCCAGCATCCAGGCGCATATACAGGGACACGACAATGGTCACGATGATCGCCGCTCCGATCGCCCAGAAGAGTCGCCGTTTCCGATGTACGAATCGATCCGCCAACTTCAGACCATTGGCACAGGACGTCATCAACAGAATCAACACATCCGTCCCCCACACATACGCCGTCGATAGGGCCGCCGCGCCGCCGGGTCCGAGAGCGGATGTGCCCAGCACGGCCGCCGTCGCATCGGGGCCGGTGATGGGCGGAAACATGACGGCAACACCACCCTCCACCACGACGCGGGAAATGGTCAAAAAGATGACAAAGCAGGCAAATAGAAACAGCGGCGCAATCCAGGCGGGCAGACCCGCTCGCCACAGCCACAGCATCATCACGGCGCTGCCTGCCACCAGACCCAGCACAGCCTGTCGATAGGACAACATCTCGTCTTCATCTGAGACCGTCACATCACTCAGCAGCGCCTTGCGCCAGACATTGCGTAGATGATGGCGCGCATTGTACAGACCCAGGAGCACCAGTACGATCATCCCACCCATTGCCTGGTAGATGATGACTGGCTGCGCGTAGTGCCCGAAAGCGCCGACGGG
>Ga0233434_1000819_pt1 | contig 33381 bp, 28 predicted proteins | sample SI_122_August201_4_FD_182738 | JGI IMG/M metagenome (GOLD analysis project Ga0233434, IMG submission 182738) | Seawater microbial communities from Saanich Inlet, British Columbia, Canada - SI_122_August2016_120_MG | ecosystem: Environmental > Aquatic > Marine > Inlet | place: Canada: British...
TTGGAAGTGAACGAGACGTGATATCTCGCGTCGATTTGTGACAGTTTTATTAAAACTATTTTAAAAAACATTAATTTCAATATTAATATTTTAATTAAGTATTAATGCTTACTGTAAACGCCAAACTTTTTTGACAACACTGAAGCGGTTATTTGCGCGCGTTGATTGGCGAGAAATATCCGAACCTGTTCATGATTTTCTCTGAAGCTTTAAAGGCGTGCAGAAGAGAAAAAGTTGGCCGTTGATATCTGTGTTTACAGTCCTTGTGGCGAGTTGTGCCGGGATCCATCCCCCGACCCGCTGACATCGATCAGGGGTCCGTTCTTACTTTCAGGATCCTAGCTCGACAAAAACGACACGCTCGCTGTTGTCCAGTTCGATACTATCAATGAATGTATGAAAGTCTCCCGTGTCACGCAGATAGGTGTTTATCTTCTCGATAAGATCAGCAATAGTTGGATCGGTAACCCGATGGGAAGACCATTGATATCGCACGGTAAGATCTTCCCATGCCACATCATCTTGAGAAATCTTCGGCCTATATCCCCAAGAGCTTATTACAAACTTCCAATCGCCTTGGACGCGCGCGCCTTCATTAGTTGTAAGTCTTGAAGACAAAACTTCCGGGTTAAGATCCTCGTCGGAGTCGCCATCGAAGCGCCACTCAGAAGGGCAAACGGCCTCACTAAATCGGTCTTCATAGACGTTAGGGTTGCCCCAAGGCTGATCACCTTCAATCAGGATCAATTCTTTATCTGTAAGCATTCGATCAGTCTTTTAAAGTGAATGATACGTCTAATGCGGAGATAAACCACTTTACTTTTAATTTTTCTTGAAAAGTCTACCGGTTCAGTAACATTATTCACTTCAGTACCCGATTTCTTCCCATCCCTTTTTAAGGTAACTATTTCTAACAATTTTTTCAGCAAAATACGCATACCCAAGCAGAGAAGAAATTAATCCAATCAGTCCTAGTAAAGCGATGCCGGCCAGTACAGTCACAAACGATAAGAAAACATGAAGCCAAACACGCTTGTAAACAAAGTAGATTGGGCCAGCAAGTAAACTCCACCAGAAGCAGTCATTTGATTCTTCAATGCTGCCCGTCTCGCGGTCTTTAAATTTCATTTTTTTATCGACATTAGGTTTTAATTTAGATTAAGTCTAAATTTTAAAATGTCTTGGATGAGATTTTGGTGGAGGCGCTAAATAATATCATCGCCATCATGTTAATCCGCTCCGTCCTAGTTGACTTGATTGCACTCAAGCTGCCTAACTTGTCTGCTCGCCGGTGGACGCATTGGAATAGCCCTACCAGAATCTTGTAAGGCACAGCGCAGCGTGATGCCACCGAGGGCTTAGTTGAGTTAAGGCTCTAATCCCTCCCGCCGAACTCTAATCTTTGGGGGCGATAGGGGCTATTTTCTAACCTGCGGGAGTGGGAATCATCACAGAATTCCCTAGAAATGGTGGGCCGTGTAGGGATCGAACCTACGACCCGCTGATTAAGAGTCAGCTGCTCTACCAACTGAGCTAACGGCCCGAGCTTACTTGAATATGTTTTAAGGCACCCACTCCAAGTGCTTTTTTTCTAGACGCTGTAACGCCTTGTCAATTTGTCTTGTGCGCAAATCTGATTTTACTGCAAAGATCAGCAGATAAAAACACTACGATTCATTATTCTGCAATCATATAAAACTTACGAAGTGCCTCGGTGACCTCCCATGTGCACTTTGTCCCCTTCGCGATAAAGAAAGTGTCTCCCGAGATAAAAGTATCTGAGGAGCCATCTGCATTAGTCATCGTTACTGACCCTGAAATGACGGTCATCATTTCATGCACAGGATAGGATTCAATTTCTTCTACGCACGGCGCACATTCCCATACCCCGTTAATCACTGAACCATTGTCGGTTTGAAAAAAAGTATGGTTGGTTTCGCTTTGACTAGAGGTTGTGAACGCGCTGGCATCTATCATTTCAGACGGTTGCATGCCGGTCTCCGGATCACCATTCACTAACATCCTAAAAACTTTCAATCCACCTTTATTTTGATCAGTCATATCTTCATCCTTTCGATAATGTCTTCTAATATTATGCGGAACTGCACCGATTCATTTTGCAAGAAAACAAACGCTGGTCGAAAACGGGCGAAATTCCAAATCAGCTGATTTGGGAGGCTTATCCTGAACTACTATTAGGCCGTTAAATTTAAATTGCGTGATCACACAATACAACAGTAATAGAAAACTCATGAAATTGAGTGTTCGGGTCGCCAACGCCAGATTTTATCCAGCTAAAAAGTATTTTGCTAAATGACGACCAACTCACCACCGGTGTTTAAACCACTAAACTGGGGTGACCGATGGGACTCGAACCCACGACGGCCGGAATCACAATCCGGGGCTCTACCAACTGAGCTACGATCACCATAGATCTTGCACGTACTACCGATTATCCATTAAACCGATAATGCTCGCCACTACGCAACCCGCCCTATGCTGGTGTCGGGTGAAATGGCGCGCCCGACAGGACTCGAACCTGTAACCTACGGCTTAGAAGGCCGTTGCTCTATCCGGTTGAGCTACGGGCGCTCAAGCAACTAGAAAATGGTCGGGGCAGAGGGATTCGAACCCCCGACCCCCTGCTCCCAAAGCAGGTGCGCTACCAGACTGCGCTATGCCCCGACGTGATATCAATTCTGGCAGGGCCGCGATTTTAACGGATATCGGCAGACTAAACCCATATTCTCAGCGATTGTTTTTGAATAAATGATGGCCTAGCGGATAAAATTCCTGGACGCTCATTATCAAATTGAGAAAAGAAAGCCAAAATAAGGCTTGTTTTTTTCAAAGTTAACCCCATTTTTAGAAAATTCGTCAAAAAATCTCACGCCATAAATTTCTCCGGAGTTCCCTCAATGTCAGAAACTGCATCTCCACAAACCCATAGCTTTCAAACTGAAGTCAAGCAACTGCTTCAGTTAATGATTCACTCGCTCTATTCCAACAAAGAGGTTTTCCTGCGCGAACTAATATCCAATGGTTCAGATGCCTGCGACCGACTAAGGTTTGCCGCACTGACTGACGCCGGACTCATGGAGGATGGAGAAACACTGAGCATCCGGGTGAGTATCGATGAGGCCAACAAGACCATCACGATTAAAGATAACGGCATTGGAATGACTGAAGAGGAAGTGATCGAGAACATCGGCACAATCGCCAGGTCAGGCACTAAACAGTTTTTGCAAGCGCTGAGCGGAGATGCCGCTAACGACGCCAATTTAATTGGACAATTCGGAGTTGGTTTTTACTCTTCGTTTTTGGTCGCGCAAAAAGTTGAACTCACCACCCGCCACGCCGGACAACCTAACTCTGCCGGCGTTCGCTGGGAATCTGAAGGAGAAGGTGAGTACACCATTAACGCAGTTGATGGTGTAGAGCGAGGAACGACGATCACCCTACATCTTCGAGACGAAGAAGAGGAATTCTCACAGGCTTACCGATTACGCGGCATTATTAGCCGATATTCTGATCACATCTCCCTGCCGATTGAGATGCCCTCAGAAGATAAAGAAAAAAACGGTGAATGGGAATCAATCAACAGTGGTTCTGCACTTTGGTCGCGAGCCAAGAGTGAAGTCACTGAAGAAGAGTACACGCGTTTTTACCAAACGCTGACCTATGACTCAGAGGATCCACTGGCGACCCTCCATAACCGGGTCGAGGGAACGCTTGAATACACCTCTTTGTTTTTTATTCCGAAAAAAGCGCCATTCGATTTATGGGATCGAGAGCAACGCCACGGGATTAATCTATATGTTCGTCGAATCTTTATTATGGATGATTCGAAGCATCTCATGCCTTCCTATCTCCGATTCGTACGCGGCGTTGTTGATGCCGCGGACCTGCCGCTAAATGTGTCTCGGGAGTTCTTGCAAAATAATAAGAGCATTGATCGAATTCGGTCTGCGTCAGTGAAAAAAATTCTGGCCGAACTCAATCGTTTAGCGGAAAAAGAACCTGAAACCTATTCGACTTTTTGGAAAGAATTCGGGAAGGTACTCAAGGAAGGAATTGTTGAGGACCAGGATAATAAGACCGTCATTTCTGATCTCTTGCGTTTTAATTCGACTCGGACCGAAGATGGCACCCAAAGCGAGTCACTGGCGTCGTATTTTAAAAGAATGCCGATAAAGCAAAAAGCGATTTACTACATTACGGCAGACTCTCACTATGCGGCCAGCACGTCACCGCATCTCGAGATTTTTCGAAAAAATGACATAGAAGTCTTGCTGTTGAGTGATCCGGTAGATGAGTGGCTCGTCTCATCACTAACCGAATACAAAGACAAGCCACTCAAGTCGATCGCAAAAGGCGCACTCGACCTTGATGATTTTTCGACCGACGCCGACAAAAAAGCGAATGAGGACAAGGCAAAAGACCTCGAATCCCTCACCGAAAAAATGCGGGAGCTCCTCGGCGAAAAAGTAAGTAGCGTTCGCGTTAGTCATCGACTCACCGACTCACCGGCCTGTTTAGTTGCAGATGAATCAGACTTAGGCGGTAATTTAGAGCGAATCCTGCAATCAATGGGACAAACAGCGCCTGAGGCCAAACCGATCATGGAAGTAAACCCAGATCATCCCCTAATCAAACAACTCAACCCTGAACATCATCAGCTTGGAGATTGGACCCAAGTATTGTTTGATCAAGCGGCTTTGAGTGAGGGCGCGCCACTAACAGAACCCGCCGCATATGTTCAGAAAGTCAATGAGTTGCTAACAAAAGCCGTGATAGCAGAAGGTTAAACCCGCTTTTATAAAATAAAGCGGACGGACAAGAAACCAGATCAACGATGATCTGGCAGTTCTCTCGCATCAGCGACCCAGTCCAGAGCGCCTTTCAGGTCAGGCACGGGATCACCATCCTGATCTACACAGTTACGGCCAAAAACGAGTGAATCAGTCACTTCGCCCGAAGGACCGATTCTGCTGTAATCAAAAAGTATGCTTCGGGAGATCTCTGCGCCAGCCTCAAGATGACACCCTGTCCCAATCCATGTCGGGCCATAAATTTGACACCCCGACTCGATGTGAGATGCAGAGCCGATATACACGGGGCCTTCGATTCTGACGTCGTCCCAATCAACTTTCACATTTAAACCCGCCCAGATTTTTGGTCGTACTTCCGTGCCGGGCATTTGCACACCACGCAATTTTCCCCGCATCATTTGCTGGTTGGCTTCCCAGTAATCACTCAGTTGTCCAATATCGATCCAGTTAAACGGCGCTTTTATTGCGTTGAAAGAAAGTCTTTTTTCAAGAATCAATGGAAAGAGCTCCCCGCCAATATCAAAGTCGATCCCCCGAGGAATGAGATCCACAATCTCGGGTTCAAAAATATAGATGCCGGTATTAACTAATTGAGATAAAGCATCCTCAGTTTTGGGCTTTTCCTGGAACGACTGAATCTGACCACTATCATCACAAACAACGACGCCATAGTTCGAAACACGGTCTTTCGCAACCTCCCGCACCACGATGCTGGCCGCCGCACCCGACTGCCAATGCTTTCGAACAACGGCCGCGAGATCGAGATCGATCAATGCGTCGCCACACACTACGACGAACGTATCATCAAAAAATCCCCCAAAGTCCTGGATACGCTTGATCCCGCCCGCGGATCCAACCGGCGACGCGACCGTCTCTCCGGCTTCAATGTGGCCTTCAAAGGAATAGCCAATCTGAGTTCCCCAGCGCCTACCGTCGCCGAAATATCCTTCGATCGCTGGCGCAAAGTGACTCACGTTTACCATAATTTGGTCAAAACCATGTTTAGCCAAATGCTCAACGAGATATTCCATTACCGGCTTACCCAAAACAGGAATCATTGGTTTAGGCATGGCATGCGTCAGCGGCCTTACTCGCGTTCCCTTACCCGCTGCCAGGATCATTGCTTTCATGAAAAAATCTCTCTTAAACTCGACGCAAGTCTACCGTTAAGAGGCGTAAATCGCCATTCGCGCTGGCGCCATGCCTGAGCACCAGCGCTTAACCGCGATATTTAATCTCTCGACGACCCTTCAGGCCACCTGGACTGCTGACACCTCTCCACCAACAAAAGAGATTTCATCCGATTTGAGGTCGGCGACAATGGTGTCGCCTGGCGCAAAACGTCCCGAGAGAATCTCCTGTGCCAACGGATTTTCCAGATGAACCTGAATCACCCGCTTCAGAGGTCGCGCACCAAATACCGAATCAAAACCCATATTGGTCAACTTTTCGATTACCGCGTCTGTCACATTCAACTGCAAATCACGCTCAGAAAGTCGTGACTGGAGAGTGGCAACTTGAATCTTAGCGATCTCGTGAAGTTGCTCCCGAATCAAAGGATGGAACACAATAATATCGTCAATACGATTAATGAACTCAGGTCGAAAATGCTGCCCAACGACACTCATGACCTGCTCTTTCATAACGGCATACTCATGACCTTCAGCTAACTCTCCGATTTGATCTGACCCTAAGTTTGAAGTCATCACAATCACTGTATTTCGAAAATCGACCGTGCGACCGTGACCATCAGTGAGTCGACCGTCATCAAGAACTTGAAGTAGCACATTGAACACATCCGGGTGCGCTTTTTCAACCTCGTCCATCAGGATTACGGAGTAAGGGCGTCGACGAACCGCTTCGGTCAAATAACCCCCCTCCTCGTACCCGACATATCCTGGCGGTGCGCCAATCAGGCGTGCAACCGAATGTTTTTCCATAAATTCAGACATGTCTATCCGAATCATGGACTCCTCGGTATCAAAAAGAAATGACGCGACAGCTTTTGATAACTCAGTCTTGCCTACGCCTGTCGGGCCCAAAAACAAGAAAGAGCCGTAAGGTTTATTCGGGTCAGACAGTCCAGCGCGAGAACGACGAATTGCATCAGACATTGCTCGAATTGCTTCATCCTGCCCAATTACTCGCTTATGAAGTTCAGATTCCATGCGCAAGAGCTTGTCGCGCTCGCCTTCAAGCATCCGGGATACTGGGATTCCCGTCCACCGGGAAATCACCTCCGCAATTTCCTCGCTAGTGACGCGATTACGTAACAACTTTACCTCCGTATTCGGTTCGCTTCCTTGAGCGGTAGACAGTTGCTTTTCAAGTTCGGGAATTCGACCATACTGAAGCTCAGACATTCGGGCAAGATCTCCTGCCCGTCGCGCCGACTCCATATCGCCTCTCGCTTGATCAAGGGATTCCTTAATATGTTGACTGCCCTGAACTGCCGCTTTTTCAGATTTCCAAATCTCATCGAGATCTGAATATTCACGTTCAATTTCATGAATCTCAACTTCTAGCGCAGCTAAACGCTTTTGAGATGCATCATCGGTATCTTTTTTAACCGCTTCTTTTTCAATTTTGAGCTGGATCAACCGACGATCAAGACGGTCCATAGATTCCGGTTTGGAATCAATCTCCATCCGAATACGGCTCCCCGCCTCATCAATTAAGTCAATTGCCTTATCAGGCAATTTACGATCGCTGATATATCGGTGCGACAATGTTGCGGCGGCCACAATTGCAGGATCGGTTATGTCTACCCCGTGATGGACCTCATACTTTTCTTTAAGCCCCCTCAGGATTGCAACGGTATCTTCCACCCCTGGCTCGCCAACCAGCACTTTTTGAAATCGCCTTTCTAATGCAGCATCTTTTTCCAGGTATTTTCGGTACTCATCAAGTGTCGTCGCTCCAATGCAATGCAGCTCTCCTCGTGCAAGCGCAGGCTTGAGCATATTACCCGCGTCCATCGCGCCTTCTGCTTTACCCGCGCCCACCATGGTGTGTAACTCGTCTATAAACAAGATAACCTGGCCTTCTTGTTTGGTTAAGTCATTCAACACCGCTTTGAGGCGCTCCTCAAATTCGCCGCGAAATTTAGCCCCTGCGATTAGCGCGCCCATATCCAGCGACAATAAACGCTTACCGCGCACACCCTCAGGCACTTCGCCATTAATGATCCTCTGAGCAAGACCCTCTACGATTGCCGTTTTGCCGACGCCAGGCTCTCCAATCAGAACCGGATTATTTTTCGTTCGGCGCTGAAGTACCTGAATCGTTCGCCGAATTTCTTCATCGCGTCCAATGACAGGGTCTAAACGGCCTTGCTCGGCACGCTCAGTCAAATCGATCGAGTATTTATCTAAAGCCCCACGCTGCTCTTCCGCATTTGGGTCCTTTATGGCATCGCCGCCCCTGATATCATCAATTGTCTTCTCGATTGCGTCTTTGCTAACCCCTTCTGCGCTCAATATTTTTTTTAAGGGCCCTTTATCTTCAATACTTGCCAATAAAAAAAGCTCGCTCGAGATAAATTGATCACCGCGTTTCTGGGCTAACTTATCAGTCAGATTTAAAGCCCGTATAAGATTTTGTGAAATCTGGACATCCCCACCTATGCCTTCAACTTTGGGAAACTGATCTAAGGCATTGCCAAGACTTGAACGCAGACGATTAATATTCACGCCCAAGCGCATCAAGAGCGAGCGTGAACTCCCGCCCTCCTGATCCAATAACGCCAGCATGAGGTGGGCTGACTCTATAAACTGATGGTCTCGACCTAACGCCATACTCTGCGCATCCGATAGCGCCGCTTGAAACTTATTTGTTAATTTATCCATTCGCATTGTCAATCTACTCCTTACAATCGGCCGAACCGCGAGGCGATTGACCGGCGTCTTTGTTTATACCTTGTAAAATATGGGGGTAAAATTGAAAAATTAAAGACTAAAATCCCGAAATATCACAGCGCGCAACAACTTTTAAATAGGCGTTTAGAGAGCATTATGAATTCACCACAACACCCAGAAGGAATCGCTTTACAGGTCCGCGAAGCGCTTACTGAAGATATCGGTGGCGGCGATTTAACGGCGAGGCTGGTTGATGCAGATCAGGTCTTCACCGCGACATTAATCAGTCGCGAGCCTGCAATTGTCTGCGGAGGTCCGTGGATTACTGCAGTCTTCAAACAACTCGATCCTAGTATTGAAATTGAATTTCTACTCCAAGATTCCGATCGCATTGAGGCAATGCAGACCTGGTGCACTGTAAAAGGCCCCGCGCGGGCCCTTCTGACAGGAGAGCGAACGGCCCTAAATTTTGCTCAAGCCCTTTCAGGAACTGCAACCGCAACCCAAGCAATGGTCGATGAAATTGCCAGCACTCGTGCGCAATTACTAGACACCCGGAAAACCCTTCCCGGCTTGAGAGCGGCCCAGAAATATGCGGTCCGGTGTGGTGGGGGTATGAATCATAGAATGGGGCTTTACGACGGCATCTTAGTCAAAGAAAACCATATTCGCGCCGCGGGCTCTATCGTAAACGCGATAAATCTTGCACTAAAAAATACAAAGAATGTGGCACTGGTTGAAATTGAGGTTGAAAATCTCAGTGAATTGTCGCAAGCGCTTGACGCTGGCGCCAAACGAATATTGCTCGACAACTTTTCAAATACTGATCTAGAAAAGGCCGTGGGCCTGAATAATGGACAGGCCAAATTAGAAGCTTCGGGTAACGTCAATCTGCAGACCATTAGAGCAATTGCAGATACCGGCGTGAACTTTATCTCTTGCGGTCAAATCACCAAAGATATAAAGGCCATTGACCTAAGTCTTCAGTTTTCTACCTGAGCATCAAGCGCCAATAACCAGCGCTCGAGTTGATTTGCCGTTACAGGTCCTATATGCGTTTTCAGAAGTTCACCGGTCGACGATAAAACAAACGTTGAGGGCAAACCCTTTAAGGGTTCCATCGGGACGAGCGGCTCATCGCCGATCAACAACACTGGATAATTTATTTTGAGTTCCTCAGCAAAATCCCGAATCTGATCAACCGGTGTTTTTTCGAAAGCGATGCCAATGACTTCAATCCTGTCGCCGAACTTGTTTCGAAATTCAATGAGATCCGGAATCTCCCGAATACAGGGCCCACACCACGTCGCCCAAAAGTTCACAAACAATAACCGACCTTGATAGTCGGAAATTTGTTTATTTTCGCCATAAATATCAACTAACTCATAATCGATGGGCTCAGCCGATAAGGAAACAGAGCTCAAGCTAATAACCCAAGCCAAAAAGACCGATCGAATTAGATGATTGCGTTTCATAAGTATTCCTATTTATATTTTAGGATATCCCAAATGATATAAACGAGATCAAACGTCGCACTAGCAATAGATTAGCGTTTTTAATACATTTGAAATATTAATCAACATTCCAAAAAGCAAAATGCCAAAAAAATCAAACTCCGTCATGGTTTTTCTTATTAGCACCTTGCTAGTATCAACCACATCGCTTGCGGATGGTCCTCCCGCAGGCGGAGACGCGGACGCTTGGTGTGAAGCAAATCAAAATGCCTGCGTCACATGGTGTGAAACACACCCGGACGAAGAGATTTGTCAGGAGCCTGAGTGCGACTAGGATTCCAGACAACATGACCTCGATAGTTTGTTGTAACCACCTTAACCATAACCATAATCAAAGGAGATTAGTTTGAAGACTCTCAAAATAGTACTCGGAGGAATGCTGAGCATGGCGCTGTTAGGACCTGTCTCTGCAAACAAGCCGGTTGGTATCTGGGGTGATCAGATGGAAGTGACCGTGACCCATAACGGAACCTCAACTGATATCACGCGTAACCAGGACAACAAGAATACTGTCAATCCGGCATTCGCAAAAACCTCGCGTCCTTGCCCGCCTTTTTGCATTCAGCCAGCCGTCTTGGCGCCAGGCGTCGAGACAATCGCAGAGCGTGAACTCATGCACTACGCAGAGATGATGAGTAATGGTGACTCTTCAATTATCGTCATCGACTCTCGAACTCCGAACTGGGTGGCGAAAGGCACTATTCCAAGCGCGATCAACGTGCCTTGGACCAGTCTGAATCCGGCTAAAGGGGCGACTCCAATTGATATCGCAGAGATTATGCAGTCGGTTTTTAATGTGACCGAAAGCGAAGGTCTTTTTGACTTTTCCGATGCCAAAACTGCAGTCATGTTCTGCAACGGCATGTGGTGTGGTCAATCGCCCAACAATATCAAAAACTTGCTTAAATTCGGATATCCGGCCCATAAAATCAAGTGGTATCGTGGTGGTATGCAGGATTGGGAGATCTTGGGCCTGAGCACAGCCAAACCTTAAGTAAGATCTTTCTAAAAGTTGTCCAAAAAGGCGGGGTTTAGCCCCGCCTTTTTATTGAATTGATTTTTGAATTCATTATTGAATCCATCGATCAATCCAGATAAGAGACGCCATTCGTCCACACTGCCCCTGTCGGCGATACGAATACCAGCGCCGTTCATCAGAATACGTGCAATGATCGCTCGAACTAACAGCGTAAACACCAGCGCGCTCAAGACGCTTTACTATCAAACTGGGCAGGTCTGCAAAGAACTTATCGCCATCTGCGAGAAAAAATATCTCATCTTTGTGCGAAACCAGTAATTTATCTTTTACCTCTCGGCCAATTTGAAAATAATCAGGTCCAATCGTCGGGCCTACTGATGCAATAATTTCCTGGTTGTCGCTCGGCATCAAAGCCAGCGCTTTTTCGATAATACCGGCGGCAATGCCCCGCCAGCCCCCATGCAAAAGCGCGACAAAAGTGCCCTGTCGATCCGTTAGAAAAATAGGTGCGCAATCAGCCGTCAAAATCACGCTTACGACACCAGAACGGCAGGTAAAGCTACCATCTGCTTGCTTTAACGGATTAGGTTGGTCAAGATTCATGATCTCGGTCCCATGGACCTGCTCTAACCAAAAAGGACTCGCAGACAGATTTAAACGCTGCTTCAACAGGCGTCGATTGGATTCCACTCCCATCGTTGCATCACCCACATGCTGAGCCAGATTAAACCCGCTAAATGGGTCCGAGGCATTGGCATACACACGCTCAGTCGTTAGTGCTCGAATCCACTGTGGTGCTGACCAATTAGGCTCAATCCACCTCAACGACTCGTCAGAAACAGGTCTGGTCTGCATCTTCCGAAAGCGCTTTTGTCAGCAAATCAATATCTGCAGGCATCGGACTCGTCCAAAGAAGGGATTCACCAGAAACAGGATGATCGAACCCTAACTGAGTGGCGTGGAGTGCCTGGCGTCCAAATTTTCGCAGTGCATCGATTACTTGATCTGACGCTTGAGATGGTATTCGAACGCGACTCCCGTAGAGAGAATCACCCACCAAGGGGAACCCTAGATGCGTCATGTGTACCCGAATTTGATGTGTTCGACCAGACTTTAACTTAAGCCCTAACAAACTATGAGAACGGAAACGCTTGAGTACTCGATATTGGGTTTCAGCCGACTTTCCGGTTTCAGTCACCGCCATTTTGATTCGATCTCTAGGATGCCTACCGATCGGAGCATCAATATTACCCCCGCTGATGGGGCAGCCGTTGACCACGGCAAGATACTCTCTAACAACTTCTCGGCGTTCAAGTGTTTGAATTAAATATCCTCGTGCACGTTCGCTCAGTGCAACCACAATCAAACCACTGGTATCTTTGTCAAGACGGTGAACAATACCCGCACGCGGCAGTGAAGCGGTATTCGGATATCGGTACAAAATCGCATTCGCCAGCGTTCCGGATCCATTACCCGCGCCTGGATGAACAACCAGGCCAGCCGGTTTGTTAATGACGACCAAATCAGCGTCCTCATATTCAATTGAGAGATGAAGGTCCTCAGGCGCCCATTTCAGGGACGGCAGCTCGGGCACAACCAGACTTAAAACCTCTCCGCCTGAAACAATCAAGCGCGGCGAGGGAATGCCATTGCCCATAAGAATCCGGCCTTGTTTTAACCACACTTGAAGCTGTGAGCGGGAATAAGGCGGAAAAACAGACGGCATCACCTTATCAAGTCTTGACCCACTAGCAGATTCAGGGATTGCCCCCACTAGTACGTCATTTGATTCATCTGAGGTAGTCACAATTGCGATCTTTTTTGAATGGTTTTCAAAAGTATAATAGGGCGGAATGATCTCAAGACTTTTACATTATCATCTTGGCACCCTTTCAAAGGGGTGTTTTGCTGCCATTATCATTTTAATTGGCTCTGGATGCTCCATTCTGGAAGTTGCCGACGAAACCGCTAATTGGACCGTCGAGGACTTCATGAATGAAGGTCAAGCACAAATGGCCGACAGCGCCTGGTCGGGCGCTATTGCGACCTACCGTCAAATGCTCGGCAGGTTCCCTTATGGACGATACGCTGAACAAGCCCAATTGGATATCGCCTACGCTTATTTAAAAAATAGCGAGCCTGCCTTGGCCGCATCAAGTGCGGATCAATTTATTCGGATGCATCCAACACACCCCAATGTGGACTATGCTTATTATCTCAAAGGCTTATCGCTTTTCGAGCCGCCAGACGGATGGCTTGATGTCATTTCGGGTGTCAATCCTGCTAACAATGACATCCAGCCCGTTCAAGAGGCGTTCTCGGTTTATCAATCGCTGATTTCACGCTTTCCAGACAGTCGTTACGCGGCGGAGGCGCGCAAGCGATTAATCTATATTATTAACGTACTTGCTGCACATGAGGCTGAAGTCGCGCAGTATTACTATGCGATGGGCGCCGACGTCGCCACGGTTAACCGAGCGCGATTTATTCTGGAGACTTACCAAAATTCATCATCCGTCGAGGACGCTCTTGGCGTGATGATGCTCGCATATAAACGAATGGGTCTTGTCGAACTTTATGATGACACTTCTCGAGTGCTCGAACTGAACTTTCCTGAGAGTCGTTACCTCAACTAAATCCTGACGTAATCGGATATCGTCGATCTCGACCAAAGGCCCTACGCGTAACCCTTACGCCGGGAGGCGCTTGTCGGCGCTTATGCTCATTACGAACGACCATTCGGACAATTTGGTCAACAGCCCTACGATCAAAACCTTTTGCCGCAATTTCAGCGGGCGACAAGTCATTCTCGATGAAATCTTCAAGAATGGGATCGAGAATCTCGTACGGTGGAAGGCTGTCAGTATCCTCCTGATCTGGCGCCAGCTCCGCCGACGGGGGCCGTGTAATCACCCGCTCGGGAATCACCGCACTTTGCTGATTACGATATCGTGCGAGCGCAAACACCACGGTTTTGGGCACATCCTTGATCACGGCAAATCCGCCTGCCATATCTCCATATAAAGTCGCATATCCGACCGCCATCTCGCTCTTATTACCAGTCGTAAGAACAATCTTCCCGGTTTTGTTGGAAATCGCCATCAACAGATTGCCGCGAATTCTTGACTGAAGATTTTCTTCAGTTGTATCTTTTGGAAGTCCTGCAAATAGCGGATCGAGTGCAAGGCGATAGGATTCGACCAGATGTTCGATAGAAATCAATTCATACGCAACACCCAAAGAGAGTGCTTGCGCTTGGGCATCCTCAATGCTCATCGCTCTCGTAAACTGAGACGGCATTAAAACAGCCTGTACGTTTTCACTTCCAAGCGCGTCTGCTGCAATCGCTAAGGTCAAAGCCGAATCAATACCCCCCGACAGCCCAAGAACAGCGCCAGAGAATCCATTTTTGTGGACGTAATCTTTTACACCCAAACAAAGTGCTCGATAAACACTCTCCTCGTTTGAAAGCAATGAGACTTGTCTCGCACGATTGTCATCGGGTGAGTCATTAATTCCCACACGAAACAAGTCCTCTTGGAAAAAATGCCCCCGGCTTGTCGTTTGACCCTTCGAGTTAACAACAAACGATCCGCCATCAAACACCAGTTCGTCCTGTCCACCAACGAGGTTGACATAAACAATGGGCACATCGACCTCCCGTGCGCGTTCTGAAACGACTTGAACCTCGCGTTCCCGTGCTTTATCAATATTAAAGGGAGACGCATTCAGGTTAACAATCAACTGCGCGCCAGCGTCGACACTGTCCGCAGCGGGCTGCCGATGCCAGATGTCTTCACAAATAGTTAAACCGACTTTGCAGTCATCAATATCAACGACGCAGGGTTTATACCCTGCACTGAAATAACGTTTTTCATCAAAAACGCCAAAATTCGGTAGCTCTCTCTTCCGGTAGGAGGCAATCGACTTGCCACGGTAAATGACCGATGCCGCATTAAACAGCTGGTTGTTATCGCGCAGCGGATGTCCCACAATGACGTAGATATCGTCTATTCTCGCAACTAACTCGAGCAGCGCGTCGTCAACCTGCTGTAAAAAGTCCATCCTGAGCAGAAGGTCCTCAGGGGGATACCCGGTCAGAGATAGCTCCGGAAAAACGATCGCCCGGCACCCTAATTCTTTTTTGGCACGATCCACGTAATCCGTGATCTTAGCCAGATTTTTCTTGACATCGCCAACGGTAAAATTGGGCTGAGCAACGGCAATAGAGAGAGGCTTCATTGGATATTGGAAGTAAAGATGTCGATTTAAAGATGACTAATAAGGAACAGTCTAATAATAAGGCTGAGCGGGTCATCTTAACAACAAATCCTTCGATAACAGCTCTTGACCAGCACCAGTGGAACATGATGGTGCCTGAAGATGATCCCAGCCTGCAATATGAATTTCTCCGGGCGTTGGAGGACAGTGGCAGCTGCATCAGCGAGACTGGCTGGGCGCCCTGTCATATTGCGGCAAGCATCGATGGTCAACTCATAGGCGGCGCGCCGTGCTATCTTAAAAATCATTCGTACGGTGAATTTGTTTTTGACTGGGCTTGGGCGAATGCTTATGAGCGAGCGGGAATGTCGTACTACCCCAAACTGCTGATTGCTGTTCCGTTCACACCCGTTTCTGGCGCCCGAATCATCAGCCATCCTGATCATGATAGTGCAGCAATTCGCTCGCACATCGCAGGCGCGCTTCCCACAATTGCTGAAAAACTCAAAGTCTCGTCTGTACACTGTATCTTTTGCAACACCAAAGACCTCGACGCTCTGACTTCGAATAATTTTGTCGCCCGAGAAGGTCGACAGTTTCATTGGCATAACCCCGGGTATCAGAATTTTGATGACTTCCTCGGCGCACTTTCATCTAAAAAACGAAAAAATATTATTCGTGAAAGAAGGCGCGTTAAGGATCAAGGTATTCAACTGACCTGGGTCGACGGGCCAGACATTACGACTCAGCATAAAAATCTGCTGTACGCGTGTTATCAAAATACCATTAGGGAACATGGCTCCTATGCCTATCTGACGTCGTTTTTCTTTGAAAATCTGATTCAAGCGTTACCAAACTCGGTCCAAATGCTCGTGGCATCGAAAGATAATAAAGACCTCGCGTGTGGATTTTTTCTCCGAGGCAAAAATACATTGTATGGTCGATACTGGGGAGCGTTAGAGCATGTGACCGATCTACATTTTGAAGTCTGTTATTACACCCCAATTGAATATTGCATTGAACATCAACTGCTCAGATTTGAAGCGGGCGCTCAGGGCGAACACAAACTGAGCCGTGGCCTTACACCACAAAAGACGTTGTCTGCGCACTGGTTGGCGAACCCAGGCTTTCATGAGGCTGTAAAGCAGTTCACCTTGAACGAGCAGGATCATCTCGTGGAATATACTCAAATGCTGGAGTCTCACTCTCCATTCAAACAGACCGAATAGGCCAATTGCCAATGCTAAAATGAAGAGACGATGTCTCACTCACCAATTGACTATGACTTCCCGCCGCTTGACGCTGCCTCGCCAGAGGGCCTGCTGGCAATTGGAGGCGATCTTTGTCCTGATCGGATCCTGAGCGCTTATCGAAAAGGCATCTTTCCGTGGTTTAGCGGTAATCAACCGATATTATGGTGGTCTCCAGACCCGCGGGCAGTTCTATTGCCTTCCAAAATCCGAATCAGCCGGAGCTTGAAAAAAAATATCAGAAATCGTGGTTTCAGGATAACAACTGATCAAGCATTCGTCGATGTGGTCAAAGAATGTGCCAAGGATCGAGAGCAGCAAAAAGGAACCTGGATTACAAAAGAAATGCGCGATGCGTATACCGCCCTTCACAGCTGGGGTCACGCCCACAGCGTGGAAACCTGGCAAAACGGTGAGTTGGTGGGCGGCTTGTACGGAATCTCTATTGGCAAAGCATTTTTCGGCGAAAGTATGTTTGCTCGCGTGACCGATTCCTCTAAAACAGCGTTAGTGGGGCTCTCGACGCTGCTCACAAACCGGGGATATCATTTTATTGATTGCCAAGTACGCTCATCGCATCTCGACTCACTCGGAGCAAAGTGCATTCCTCGCAACCAATTTTCAAAAATGCTTGAAAAAGCAATCCTGGTGCCTGTGGCACCACATCACTGGACGCACTCAAAAGCAGGTTCAGAACTGCTATGACCAAAGTTCGTTCCGAACCCGACCTCTACCAGTCGACTAACCATCGATGCCCGTACATTCCGAGAGAAACGGCTACCAATCTTCTTATTGATCCCAAGTTCCAGGTTACGAATCATCTTTATGACACTCTGATCCATAATGGTTTCAGGCGTAACGGCAATCTTTATTATCGCCCTCATTGTCCGTCATGCTCACGCTGCCGATCAGTTCGAATTCGAGTAAAAGATTTTAAGTTGCGTCGATCGTTTCGACGAATCATCAAAAGAAACGATAATATTTCTCTGCTACTCGCCCCACTCCAGTTCAAAGAGGAGCATTTCTCACTCTATCGCGCCTATCAATCCGCCCGCCACCGAGGGGACGGCATGGATGACTCCGATCCGGTTAAATATCAACAGTTTATGACCTGTTCCGAAATCGACTCTTTTATGATGGAACTTCGCGATGGAGATCGACTGCTTGCGGTGTCGGTGCTCGATCGTGTCGTCGACGGCCTATCGGCAGTGTATACATTCTTCGAGCCTACCGAAGATCACCGGAGTCTTGGCACACTCGCTATTCTTCGGCAGATTGACCTTGCCTTGTCGGCCGGCCATGATTATCTGTATCTTGGTTATTGGATTTCAGACTGTAGCAAGATGTCCTATAAAGAGAGGTTTTCGCCTCTTGAGGAATTTGATACGAACGCACAACTCTGGTTGTTACATCCGTCAGTCAGATAATGGAACACCCTTCTTTTCTGACTCATCACGATTTTAAGTACGGCATTCTTGAGGAAGTTGGCCCCGGCATTAGAAGATTGACTGCACGCAATCCGAGTGCATTTACGTTCCACGGGACAGGAACGTACGTGATTGGCGAAGGCGATGTTGCTGTAATTGATCCGGGCCCTGAAGATTCAACTCATATCAATATGCTTGTTGAAAGTCTCCAAGGGGAAACGATTACCCGGATTCTTGTCACCCACTGTCACATGGACCACTCTCCAGGCGCACGCTTACTACAAAAACTCACCGATGCGCCCACCTATGGATTCGGCCCGCACGGAACTCATCAGAGCATTAATGGCGACTCTGGTGAAGAAGGAGTAGACGTCAGTTTTAGGCCTGATGTGAAAGTTAAAGATGGTGAAACAATCAGGGCAGGCATAGCGGAAATCGAATGCGTTCACACGCCGGGCCACACGAGCAACCATATGTGTTTTGCACTCCCAAAGACGGGTGATTTATTTACGGGTGACCACGTCATGGGTTGGTCCACCAGTGTTGTGATTCCACCGTATGGGAATATGTCAGATTACATTAACAGTCTGGAGAAACTGCTGATTCGCTCCGATCACTGCTACTGGCCAACCCACGGCCCTCCCATTGGCGATCCAAAAATATTTGTTAGATCGTTAATCGCGCATCGACTTCAGCGAATAAAAGATATCGTCGCCCTGCTTGAATTAAAACCACTGTCGATTTCAGAAATGGTTAAACCCCTTTATCCCCAGATTGATTCCCGCCTCATTGGGGCCGCCAGTCGCTCAATTTTTGCCTCTTTAATCTACCTGATAGATAGGAAGATCATAGCCTGCGATTCTGCTGTTTCTCTCCAGAGTATTTTTCGAACAATTGAGTCTTAGTCATATAAAAATACTTTTTTAAATTCGAAAATGGTACGAAACCTTTAAAGATCGTTAAAATGAATCGATCCGTTCTGGCGAACGACATGATGATATTAACGTTTTGCCGATTTTAATCTGTGACCCCCTAACAACGATTATGACAATTCAATTCTCGCTCGATCGTCGGGCCGTTTCAGAGGGGCTTGGCACCTGTCTGCTCGTAACAACAGTCGTCGGATCCGGGATCATGGCCGAAAACCTTTCAGGCGGGAACGTAGCTCTTGCTTTACTGGGAAACACAATTCCAACGGGTGCTATTCTTTTTGTACTGATCACAATGCTTGGCCCAATATCCGGCGCCCACTTGAATCCGGCAGTCACAATTTCTTTTTTCATCCAACGGAAGATCTCGGGGCCTCATTCACTGGTTTATATCGCGGCTCAGGTAGCTGGGGGCATCTTCGGGACAGTTATTGCTCACCTGATGTTCAACGAATCCCCCATTCAAGTTTCAGCACAAATACGATCAGGTGGTGGTCAATGGCTCTCGGAGGGTATCGCTACTTTCGGCCTCGTCATGACGATTATAGGCACCCTGCGGTGGCGACCCGAAGCCGTTCCGACTGCCGTTGCACTATTTATTACTGCAGCTTACTGGTTTGCCGCCTCCACGTCTTTTGCTAATCCTGCGGTGACCATTGCGCGAAGTCTCACCGACTCCTTTAGTGGCATTGCACCCCTGAGCGCCCCAGCATTTATTGGAGCCCAAATCATCGGCGCCATCCTCGGGACTTTTTTGATGGCCTGGCTTTTAAAAACGACCCAACATCCAAGCTCCTCAGAGCGTAATCGCTAATTTGCCATTAACAATCTCAGACGGTTCCCCACTCTCTCTGATAAATCGGCAAGCGTTGCAATCTGGCGCAGTACCTGATGCCAGAAAATCGTTGCCACACCAAGATCGTCTTCGATTTCAAATAATTTTCTGGCCGCCATATCTAGCTGGCGATCAGTCTCGGTTTCTAATCGCCCCAACTCTAGAATCATCTCATCAACTCGACGCACCTCTGCGTCTCCGAACCCAGTCTCAACAAGTTCGTCGAGTTCATCAATGATTCTTTGACCCTGTTCGCATGCGGTCACCACACTTTTGGCGAGCGACATAACCGGTTCTTTCATCACTTCTGGCAGATGCATGTTCCGCTGATCTGCAAGTTCTGCAATATCCTGAGTAATGTCCGCAATAGAATCCTGGTAATCAAGGATCTCAAGAATTGTACGCCGATCTAGCGCCATCATGAAACGCTTCGGCGTATGTGAGCGAATCTCATGTTTAATCTCATCGGCCTCATGCTCGAGTCGATCGATCTCTGCCCGGCGATCCCGAATCGCATCGAGGTCGCCGGCTGCCATCGCGTCAAGCAGAGGCAAAATCTCTCGGGCGCACAACACCGCAACATTCATATGTTGCTGCATGGGTTTAATGGGTGATCGACTCACCAGTTTGTCTATCCAAGCCACAATAGCCTCCTAAGGTGCCAATAGGCCCTTAAAGAAATAAAAGAAGAAAATCGATAGTCCCGCTGCGAGAGGCAATGTTGCCACCCATGACGCAATGATCTTTCCAACTACCCTAAGATCAAGCGCGCCTATCCCACGTGCAAGACCTACTCCCAGCACCGCTCCCACAAGTGTATGCGTAGTGGAGATTGGAATTCCCATTCGAGATGCCACCACTATAGTCGTTGCAGCGGCAAGCTCTGCCGCAAAACCGCGACTGGGCGTCAATTCGGTAATTTTCTTGCCAATTGTCTCCATGACCCGATAACCCCAAGTCGCAAGACCCACAACTATGCCGATACCGCCGATCGCCAACATCCACGGCTCAACAGGCGCTTTGCTGCCAAGATCCATGCCTTGAACCGCATGTGAGATTGCGGCCAGAGGTCCAATTGAGTTAGCCACGTCATTTGAGCCATGCGCGAATGCAATGGCGCATGCCGTCAGGATTTGAAGAACCACAAAAATTCGCTCTACCCGGCTGAAGCGTTGCTTTGGGTCATTATCACCTAGGTTAACCCGACGGATGAGAAACACCCCAAGACCCGCGCCAATCAATCCGAGCCCCACAGATCCAATCAACGATTGCGTCAAATTAAGATCAAGCTTCAGTGGTTTAAGTCCCTTGAACAGCGTCACTAATCCAATAATGAAAAACACAAAAAAGAAAAAGACAGGACCCAGTTTTCGAATCTGTGCCACGGGATCCGGCTTATCAAGAACCTTATAGCGCGTAATCTGGAAAATAAAAAAAGCAATAACGCCCGCTAACACTGGGGAGGTAACCCACGACAAAACAATTTGGGCAATCTTTCCCCACTTGACCGCATCCAGTCCGATCGCGACCGCGCCAAAACCCACAATTGCGCCAACGATTGAGTGAGTCGTTGATATCGGGAGACCAAAGCGAGTTGCCACCACCAGCAATGTGCCTGCTGCCGCCAGCGACCCCAACATGCCATAAATGAGTTGGTCGCGACCCACCATACTCAAATCGAGCATGCCTTTTCGCACGGTGTCTGTCACATGCCCACCTGCCAGAAATGCGCCTGCAAACTCGAGGATTGCGGCGACGAAAATCGCGCCCCAAACAGTTAGCGCGCCCGAACCGACACTGGTTCCCATCGCATTAGCGACATCGTTCGCGCCGATCGCCCATGCCATGTAGAGCGCGAGGACTCCAGCTACCCACAACGCGACTGGAATATCTGCAAACCACTCCATAAATATTCTCTTTTATTTTTTGATCAGTTGGATCATCGAATTACGATGGGGCACTTTAAGATGCCTTTATCTCAAGATTATGACACTTAAAATAACGTCCTTACCTCGGAATCTGACTAACAAGTTCGTTAAAAATTTAGCCTAAATTATATTTCGCGGTCTCTCGCGCAATCTAACTATTTGTCCCGTTCGGCTTCTAGTACTTTTACGCGTTTTGCGAGTTCATCCAACTGACGAAATCGGACTGCTGCTTTTCGCCAATCACCAGTCGGCAATAAACCCGTACCTGAGGAATACATCCCAGGTTTGTTGATTGAACCTGTGACCATCGCCATACCCGTGAGGTGCACATCATCACAAATGGTGACGTGATCCGCCACGCCAACCGCACCGGCCAAAATACAGCGCTTACCGATAACCACACTGCCCGCAACACCAACGCAGGAAACGATTGCGGTGTCTTCCCCTATCTGGCAGTTATGGCCAATTTGCACCAGATTATCGATCACCACGCCGTCAGCAATCACGGTGTCACCGATAGCACCCCTGTCGATAGTCGTTACCGCGCCGATCTGGACTCGATTACCAACCGTTAGCCCACCTAACTGAGGAATACGAACCCATTGACCGTCTTCGTTTGTATTGCCAAACCCGTGACTACCAAGAACTGCCCCGCTTTTGATAAAACACTGCTGGCCAATCTTGACGCCGTGCATGATCGTCACGTTGGCAAAAAGGCGAGTTTCTGAACCGATTACAACATTAGCACCGATGACCGATCCGGGTTCAATAATCACCCGGTCCCCAAGCTCAGCATTCTCCTCAATTACACAATTGGGTCCAATTGATACATCTACGCCTACCTTCACACTATCCGCGATAACCGCGCTTTGGTGAATACCGGGCGGCGGCATAGGCGTTGTGTCTAGCGCCCGCGCAGTGAGCGCATAAGCCGAGTTTGGATTTTTACTGACAAGCGCTGATCCCTGCCAACCGTCGAGATCTTCTTCCCTTAATATGACCGCTCCTGCCTTGCAACTCGCCAGCATTTCGCGGGATGTTGAGACCCCGAGAAAGGTGATTTGATCAGGGCCTGCTTCCTCAAGCGTTCCAAGGGAGATAACGTCAAGATCAGGATCGCCATGACAACGAGCACCTATCCGTTTTGCAAGATCACTCAGTCTCATATGGCTAATTAAGTCACTTAAATATTTAGGCTGTTATCAAACAATCAATAATGTCGACAAACGATTTCTCGGTGCGTCTTGCGTCTACCGCGCTAAGTGCAACAACCGGTCAAACGACTACGTTTCCGAAGTAGTGATGATAGACCTCGACACTAATAAAACCAAGGCCATCCGAGTTTTTATTCAGGTGACACGTTCATCTCCCGCTCCAGTAAAATGTGGAAATAGGCTTTGACGACATCAGAGGAAGAAAATAGTGCGATTAAAAGATAAGGTTGCTGTGATTACAGGAGCCGCCCAAGGCATTGGATTGGGAATTGCCGAGCGGTTCTCAGCGGAAGGCGCCAGGGTCATGATGCTCGATATCAATGAAGAGATTGGTCGAACTGCGGCCGATGGCGTGCCTGGCGCCACTTTCTTCCGCATCGATGTTGCCAGTAAGCAGGAAATAAACAAAACAGTCGAGCAAATAATTGCCGAGAACGGGCGAATTGATATTTGCGTGAATAATGCAGGCATTCTTCGCACCGGCGATGTTTTGGAGATCAGTGAGGAAGATTTTGACATTGTCCTCAGCGTAAATCTGAAGGGAGCATTCTTGATGAGTCAGGCTGTTGGACGTCATATGGCGAAAGCGGGAAGCGGGAGCATTATTAATATGTCATCTGTTAATGGCGTAATGACAATCCCGACGATCCTGCCCTACAACGTGTCCAAAGGAGGATTAGACCAACTCACCCGCGTCATGGCGATGGGACTTGCCGACAAGGGTATCCGCGTAAACGGAATCGGACCGGGCAGCATTTTGACCGAGATGCTTCAACAGGTGATGTCGGATGATGAAAAGCGCAACGCGATACTGTCGAGAACACCAATGGGGCGTTGTGGTGAAGTCGACGAAATCGCTAAGATCGCGCTTTTCCTTGCCAGCGAGGATTCATCTTACATAACGGGGCAGTGTATTTATGCAGACGGCGGCCGAATGGCGCTGAACTATACGGTACCCGTCCCAGATTAAATATCTCCCGAAAAAATCAGGGCGATCTAACACTCAACTCGTGCACCGCATCCACCAGGACCTTCATATGGTCGGGGTTTACCCCTGGCGTTACGCCGTGGCCGAGATTAAATACGTGTCCGGGACCAGAGCCGAAGTCGGCTAACACCTCAGCGACAGCCGAACGAATTCGCTCTGGCGATGCGTACAGTATTGCAGGATCGAGATTACCCTGGAGCGCAACCTGATCTTTTACCGCTAGCCGGGCTTGCGCCAGTGATGTCGTCCAATCGCAACCGATCGCATCACAACCCATTGAAGCGATTTGAGGGAGCCATTGCCCGCCTCCTTTTGTAAAGACAATTATCGGCACCTTGGAGGCAATCGGATCCGACTGCAGTTCCGATAGCACCTGAGCCATCGGATCAAGAGAAAACTCTCGGTACTCTGCATGACCTAGGACGCCGCCCCAGGTATCAAAAACCATAAGCACTTGTGCCCCTGCTCGTGCTTGCGCTTTGAGGTAAAGCCCAACAGACTGGCTTAATAAACTCAATAATTTTTGAGCAGTTGGAGCCTCGCAATAAATCATATTTTTAATTTTTGCAAAATCCCGTGAACTCCTGCCTTCAACCATATAAGTCGCAAGCGTCCAGGGACTTCCTGAAAAACCGATCAACGGCACACGATTTGCGAGTTCATGTCGAATCACTCGAACCGCCTCCAGGACGTAACCGAGATCGTCTTCCGGGTCCGGAACGCCAAGCGAATCAACATCGGCTTTTGAGTTTATCGGGCGTGCGAATCTAGGGCCTTCGCCCTCATGCAGGCTAAGCCCTAAACCCATGGCGTCTGGGATCGTCAGAATATCTGAAAAAAGTATTGCCGCATCTAGGTCAAAGCGCGCGAGCGGCTGCATCGTGACTTCACAAGCCAGTTCGGGCGTTTTACACAGCGTTAAAAAATCCCCCGCCCGCTCTCGGGAAGCTCGGTACTCGGGGAGGTAACGCCCGGCCTGACGCATGATCCAAACCGGTGTGCAATCGACAGGTTCCCGCTTGAGTGCGCGAATAAGGCGATCGTTTCTCGGCGATCCTGTCATCATAATTCCGTCAAAGTCGATTGAATTTCACTTTGAATTTGAACTGCCGCGTCACGAGGGCTTTGAGCATCCCGAATGGGTCGGCCCACGACAAGATAATCGGACCCGTCAATCAGTGCTCGGCGAGGCGTGACCGCTCGCTTCTGATCATCGTCGTGAGCCCCAGATCGGATACCGGGAGTGACGATAACGCCGTTTTGACCTAATGTCTTTCTCAGCATCTGCGCCTCTTGGCCGGATGCCACCACTCCAGCACAACCGGAGGCAATCGCACGTCTGGCTCGAGAACAAACGAGTTCAGGAATATCGCAATCAAAGCCCAAATCGAGCATATCGGCTTTATCAAGACTGGTAAGCACCGTGACTGCAAGGATACCCACTCCATCGGCGGCATCTGCAGCCGCTTTCATCATGGCGTCATTGCCATGAACCGTAGCAAAGGTAATTCCCCTGCCCTGCAATTGACTCACTGCACGACCCACGGTCGCCGGCACATCAAAAAATTTGAGGTCGACAAAGACATTCTTTTTTTGACCGGTTAGCCAATCCACAATTCCAAACCCATCGGCACCCGTGAACAGTTCGAGACCCACTTTATAAAAATTAACGGCGTCACCAATTTCAGTGACCAGCGCACGCGCCTCAGTGGCAGACGGGACATCCAGCGCAACAATTAAACGTTGTTCAGGTGGAATTGATGTCTGGCTCATCTCCAACTCTTTCTAGGCGACTGCCTTGGCATGGGTTAACCCCTTTAAAAAATCATCGACACTTTGAGCGACAGCGCGGCCCTCCTGTATGGCCCAGACCACCAGAGACTGCCCTCGCCGGCAATCTCCAGCTGCAAAAACGGATCCCTCACCGCATCGATAGTCGGGCGCGGCTGCCACAATATTTGAACGTTGATCACGAGCGAGGTCGAGCTGATCCGGTAACGTCGACTCAGGCCCCATGAAACCCATCGATAAAAACACCAGATCACATTTCCAATCTTGCTCGGATCCCTCAATTTCGCTAAACGGCGCATCTTTTGAGGGTTGATGCCAATCGACTTCGATCGTCCGCACGCCAATCAACTGCCCAGATTCATTCTTCAGGAATGATTTTGAGAGCAGGTTATAGCTTCTGGGGTCTTTACCAAACTTGTGCTTCGCCTCCGAGTGCGCGTAATCACTTCGTAAAATTAAGGGCCATTTTGGCCATGGGTTATTTTCTGCTCGACCATCTGGAGGGCAATTCAACAGCTCAAAGTTAACCACACTCTCGCAACCCTGACGCAGAGCCGTTCCGATGCAGTCAGCGCCAGTATCACCACCGCCAATCACAATCACTCGCTTACCCGCTGCATTAATAGACGTTACGCGCTCGTCAATGAGACTTTTCGTGCTGCGGGTCAAATAATCCATCGCAAAATAAATTCCAGAAGCCTCGCGACCCGGAATCGACAAGTCACGTGGCACGGTCGCCCCTATTGCTAACACAACCGCATCAACCGCTCTGTGCAAATCTTCTGTCGAAATATGTCTCACGGACTGGCCGGTATCAGTCATGATCGCGTTTGAATGACTCGCAGAGATTTCGACCGGACTCCCCACGCTCGTGTTGACTCTGAACTCGACGCCCTCTGCCCGTAATAAGTTCACGCGTCTATCCACTAACTTTTTCTCCAGCTTCATATTGGGAATGCCATAGATCAATAATCCTCCAATCTGATCAGCGCGCTCGTAAACCGTCACTGAATGGCCCAATTTGTTCAACTGATCTGCCGCCGCAAGGCCTGAAGGGCCCGAGCCCACCACCGCTACTTTCAGTCCAGAGCGTTTGCTCGGTGGCCGAGCGGTCACCCATCCCTCATCGAATCCACGATCCACAATGGCTTGCTCGATATTTTTAATGGTAACAGCAGGTTCGGTTATTCCGAGTACGCAGGCGCCCTCACAGGGTGCTGGGCAGACACGTCCGGTAAATTCAGGAAAATTATTTGTCGCTTGAAGGCGTTCCAGCGCAGCTCGCCATTCGCCTCGATAAATTAGATCGTTCCACTCCGGAATAAGATTATCAACGGGGCATCCATCATCTGACTGACAGAACGGCACGCCACAGTCCATGCAGCGAGCCCCTTGTAACTTTAATTGATCGATATTGCCTTTAGAAAAAATCTCATTAAAGTCATTAATACGGTCTTCCTCGCCCCTGTAAGGGACAATGATTCTAGGAAATTCTTTAAATCCGGTAACTTTACCCATAAGACAATAGTCCTCTGACGGCTCTCAGGCTGTGCCGTGCTGGATTGTTAACTCCTCACACGAGTCTCGCGGACCGGTAACGGCAGCATCGTGTCCACCCTCCGCGAGTACTCTTTTGTAATCTCGAGGCATGACTTTAATAAATCTTGTCAAAGCGCTTTTCCAATCTTTAATCAAATCTTCCGCGACTGTTGAGCCCGTTAACCTGTGATGTTCCTCGAGAAGACTTAATAACTCCGCTGCCTCTTGATCGTTTTCGATGTCATCAAGATCGACCATGTCCTTATTACAGTTAACAGCAAACCGATCACGGTCATCGGCCAAAACGTAGGCAATTCCGCCCGACATCCCAGCTGCGAAATTCCGGCCGGTAGGGCCTAGTACCACGACTCGCCCCCCGGTCATATATTCACAACCATGATCACCAACACCTTCCACGACCGCTTGTGCGCCGCTATTTCGAATCGCAAAACGCTCAGCCGCGATCCCTCGAAAAAAAGCACTTCCTGCAGTCGCACCATACAACACCACATTACCAACAATCACATTTTTTTCAGGTAAAAACTGACTGTCTGAATGCGGGTAGATGATAATCCTTCCACCGGATAAGCCTTTTCCAACGTAATCGTTTGCATCTCCCCTCAACTCCAACGTAATACCATTTGCGAGCCACGCCCCAAAACTCTGTCCAGCAGATCCTGTAAATCGCCCATGTATCGTGTTATCCGGCAACCCCGCTTCTCCCCATCGCTTAACGACCTCGTATGACAGTAGCGTGCCCACTGTCCGGTGAGTATTTTTGATCGGCAGGTCAAAATCAACTCTTTCCGCACGTTCAATTGCGGCTTGGCTGAGACCGATTAGGTGCGTGTTGTCCAGCGCGCGATCGAGTCCATGGTCCTGAACTTGCTGGCAAGTGGTGCCGGCTTTTGGGTGAGGCTTTTTCGGGGACTCAAGCAAGCGACTCAGATCAAGGCCACTGGCTTTCCAGTGCGACACCACTGCGCTTGATTCGAGAATCTCAGTCTTTCCGACCATATCGATAAAATTTCTAACGCCTAACTGGGCCATAATGGTTCGGACTTCTTCGGCCACAAAAAATAAATAATTAACGACATTTTCAGGCAACCCGTGAAACTTTTCTCTGAGAACGGGATCCTGTGTTGCAATTCCGACTGGACAGGTATTCAGGTGACATTTTCGCATCATGATGCACCCAAGTGCGATCAGTGGTGCGGTCGAAAAGCCAATCTCTTCAGCGCCTAGTAACGCCCCGATGACAACGTCCCGGCCCGTTTTGATTCCCCCATCAGTCTGCAACGTCACTCGACTCCGCAGGTCATTCATCACAAGCGTCTGATGCGTCTCAGCAATCCCAAGCTCCCAAGGCAAGCCCGCGTGCTTAATACTGGTCAACGGTGATGCACCAGTACCCCCGCTGTCGCCAGAAATCAAAATATGGTCGGCGTGCGCCTTCGCAACCCCTGCCGCAATCGTGCCCACCCCAACTTCCGAAACCAATTTAACGCTAATCCTTGCAACCGGGTTTGCATTCTTCAGATCATAAATTAACTGGGATAGATCTTCGATAGAGTAAATATCATGATGAGGGGGAGGCGATATCAAGCCGACACCCGGCGTCGAATATCGAATCTTGGCAATAGTGGCATCGACTTTGGATCCAGGTAATTCGCCACCTTCTCCTGGTTTAGCGCCCTGAGAAATTTTGATCTGGATCTCATCAGCATTGGCAAGGTACCAACTGGTCACCCCAAATCGACCCGAGGCCACTTGTTTGATTGCCGAGCGTTTAAGATCCCCATTTGGCAGCGGCTTAAAACGCTGCGGATCCTCACCACCCTCTCCCGTATTGCTTTTACCCCCCACGCGATTCATTGCAATAGCCAAAGTTTCATGCGCCTCTGGCGAAACCGACCCGAAACTCATTGCGCCAGTACAAAAACGCTTAACAATCTCTGAGGCGGGTTCTACCGAATCAATAGAGATAGCTGGACCCGCAACGCCCTCGCGAAGATCCATCAATCCCCTCAAAGTACAACGTCCCGACGCTTCTGAGTTTATGGTGTCGGAAAATTCCCGATAAGCCTGTGCGCTGTTTTGTTGAGCCGCTCGCTGAAGACTCGAAATTGCTTTGGGTTCCCAGGCATGTTTTTGCCCACCCGGACGCCAGTGATACTCTCCGGGGTTTGGAAGCGTTCCGGTATCAACTAAGGGCGTTTCAGCGTAACCGAGATGATGTCGTCGTAATATCTCCACCCCTAAGACTTCAAAACCCACTCCCTGTAATCGACTCGCGGTCTCTGTGAAGCAAAGATCGATCACCTCGTCTTGCAATCCGACCGCCTCAAATATTTGAGCGCCCTTGTAAGACTGGAGCGTTGAAATACCCATCTTACCCATCACTTTCAGAATGCCCTTTGCGACACCCTTACGGTAAGCCTCAACAATCGAGTGATCATCGGGGAAGTGTTCAGCATCAAGCCTCGAATCGCGACGCGCTTGCCAAAGTGCTTCAAAAGCGAGATAAGGATTAATCGCATCGACGCCAAAACCAACAAGAAGGCAATGATGATGTACTTCGCTGGCTTCTCCCGTCTCCACAACTAAACCAATTCGAGTTCGCTTAGAGGTTCTGACCAGTCGTTGGTGAACAGCTCCGGCTGCGAGTAACGTACTAACAGGAGCGTTCTGGTTGCTGACTAATCGATCAGAAAGGACGACGATATTAATCCCGTTATCAACAGCCGCTTCAGCCTCAGCACAGATTCGCTCAATCGCCGTCTTCAAGCCAGCGGGACCATCCGCCTCTGGGAACGTGATATCGATGGTTGCACTTTTCCAACCGCGATAATCGAGCGCTTTCAGAGCGGCCAGATCACTTTGGGTGAGAATCGGTTGCATAAGGCGCAATCGATGACAATGCGACGGTGTCGTGCTTAAAAGATTTTTTTCAGGGCCTATAAAACACTCAAGCGACATAATGACATCTTCTCGGATGGAGTCGATCGCAGGATTCGTCACTTGAGCAAAGAGCTGCTTAAAATAATCGTAGACTAGCCTGGGTTGATCCGATAGACAGGCGAGCGCTGAATCGTTGCCCATCGATCCAATAGGATCGCGCTGTTCAAGCACCAACGGAATCAGCATAAAATCCAAAGTCTCTCTGGTATAACCGAAGGCTCTGAGTCGTGGCACAAGCGTCTCTTCTGAAAGACCAGGAACATCATCCACTTTTGGCAATTCAGACAATTCTATTTTTTGTTCAGCCAACCATTGGCCATACGGTCTTTGGTTGGTCAGACTTTCCTTTATTTCGTCATCAGGAACCAACCTGCCCTTTTCAAAATCAACCAGAAACATTCGCCCCGGTTGGAGTCGACCTTTCTCTTTAATCATGGTGGGGTCAAGCTCTAGGACTCCAACCTCGCTCGACATGATGACCCGGTCATCCGAAGTAACGTAATACCGACTAGGTCTAAGCCCGTTTCGATCCAGCACCGCGCCAATGCATCGGCCATCAGTAAAAGTGACTGACGACGGGCCGTCCCACGGCTCCATCATTGATGAGTGATATTCGTAAAATGCGCGCTTCGACGCGGTCATCAATTCATGTTTCTGCCAAGCCTCTGGAATCATCATCAAAACTGACTCTGGAAGCGTACGTCCCGTTACGGTTAGGAAATCAAGGGCATTATCCAGTCCGCTCGTGTCGGAGCAGTTAGACTCAATGACGGGGAATACCGCTTCGAGTTGATCGCCAAAAATATCACTTTCCATGCTTCCTTCCCGCGCACGCATCCAATTTCTGTTACCACGGAACGTGTTGATTTCACCATTATGGGCAATCATCCTCATTGGGTGAGCGCGGTCCCAACTTGGGAAAGTGTTGGTCGAAAAACGTGCGTGCACCATTGCAAGATGACTGACGTAATCTGTCGCTTGCAAATCAATAAAGTAATCCATCAGCTGCAACGTTCGCAACATACCCTTGTAGACCATCACGCGCGTTGAAAGCGAACAGATATAGAACATCTCGGACTGTGACAAAGAATCACCTGCACACAGAAGATGACTTGCACTTTTCCGGATCAGATAAAGTTTTCGCTCAAACTCTTCTTGACTAATATCGGGCGCCGCCTCAACCAACAGCTGCTCTATATGCGGCTCAGACAATCTGGCGGCAGTGCCGATATCCGCCGAATCCGGTGCAACCGGCACGACTCTCCACCCTAGCAACAACTGGCCATGCTGATCGACAAGATTCTTAACAATCCGCTTGCAGTTTTGGCGTTGAGGTAAATCTTTAGGCAGAAATACTAAACCGGCACCAAATCTCCCTTGCTCTGGAAGATCAATGCCAAGTTCCTGGAAAATAACGCGAGATAGAAACTTATAAGGCAATGCGGTGAGGATTCCAGCGCCATCACCACTATTGGGCTGCGCCCCTACTCCTGCCCGGTGCTCCATACTCTTCAGCAACTCGTAGCCATCATCAATGATACTTCGGCTTGCAATGCCCTTGATGTGAGCGACCATGCCAACACCGCAACTATCGTGCTCGTAGTGGGGATCATAGAGCCCGTGTGACGAATTCAGTTGCGTGGTCATTGATTGTGCTACTCCATTGGATAATCGTGCCATAAAGCACCGCGACACACCTTGCCCACAGCGATGTCAACAGAAACGGGCGTCAAGATCGGGAAAGCAGAAACGTGAGCGTTAATCTGAGGAATGGCGCCGCAGATTTTTTTTATGATGGGGTCAACAAATTATAGCGATAGCTAAAATTCGCTTCAAACACAAGAGTTTTATGCCTACCCAAAAACGAGTTTTGGCGATTAATTGCCCTCTTATGGTGCAATGAGACGTAACAGACTTAGATCGTCGTAAATTCGTTTAAAACTTGAAGCAACACCTCTTCAGGGTAATCTTCGACTAACTTTGCACACCCCAGCGCATGGAGCAGTACCAAGCGAATCTTTCCGGCAACTACTTTTTTATCCACCGACATATGCCTTAGAAAATCTTCTGCGGTCATTCCATGTGGCGGCACAACCGGCAAATTAACTCTCAGCAATAAGCTACGAGTTCTATCGACTATCTTACGATCTAGCCATCCTAGTTTTTCAGACATCGTCACTGCCATCAACATACCCACTGCGACGGCCTCTCCATGCAACCACGAGCCGTAACCGGATGCGGTTTCGATTGCATGTCCGAAGGTGTGCCCTAGGTTCAAGATCGCACGCTCTCCGGCCTCCTTCTCATCACTGGCGACAATCTCTGCTTTGTGACGACAAGACTCCATGATCACATACTGAAGCGCTTCTTGATCGCAGTTAAGAAGCTGATCCATATTTGACTCTAGCCATTCAAAAAAAAGACGATCGCGAATCAAGCCATACTTAATGACTTCAGCAATGCCCGCAGCCAGTTCACGAGATTCAAGCGTACGAAGGGTGTCCGTATCAGCGATTACACAAGCGGGTTGATGGAAAGCACCAATCATATTTTTACCCGCAGGATGGTTTACCGCGGTCTTGCCGCCGACGGCAGAATCTACCTGCGCTAATAAAGTGGTAGGAATTTGGATAAAAGGGACACCCCGCTGATAGCAAGCCGCCGCAAACCCAACTAAATCGCCAATCACACCGCCGCCGAGCGCGACTAACGTCGCATCTCGACTGAATCGATTTTGCAAAAGCGTATCAAATACGCACTGGAGTGTCTCGAGGCTTTTGTACTGTTCACCGTCAGGCAGCGTTTGGAAAATCGCACGGCGGTCCCCCAACAAACCAATCACGCGATCAAGATAAAGGGGGGCCACTGTTTCATTTGTGACCACTAAAACGTCATCGCCGGGTATGTATGCAGAAACTGTACTGGGTTTCGCGAGCAATCCGCTGCCCACGATTATGGGATAACTGCGACTCCCAAGGTCAACGGTTAGCGTTGCCAACGTTTTCTTATCTCGTTGCAGATATCCTTGGCGACCGCATGCGGTGATCTCGAGTCAGTTTCAAAAATAATATCAGCTTCAGCTCGATATAGAGGTTCACGCTCCTCCATAAGCGCCT
>Ga0233434_1000826_pt1 | contig 33309 bp, 19 predicted proteins | sample SI_122_August201_4_FD_182738 | JGI IMG/M metagenome (GOLD analysis project Ga0233434, IMG submission 182738) | Seawater microbial communities from Saanich Inlet, British Columbia, Canada - SI_122_August2016_120_MG | ecosystem: Environmental > Aquatic > Marine > Inlet | place: Canada: British...
AATAATATTTACAGTCAAATTGAAGCTTCTATTTTAGGAAAATATATTGAAAGTCAAATAGCCCAAAAGTGTAGCTCAGGTGGACCCAGTGCACCTGTGTTACGAAACCTTGCTAGTCAAGCAAACGCAATTGTTTGTGATGACGATTCTGCTGCAAGATTGACGGCTTGTGGACAATTCGAACAAACAGCAGCACCATAGTGCCATGCTCTTTTGATTTCGCAATCACAACCAGTGGGTTCCATGCACCTTTTGTTTCGCACCTGCTAAATACTAAATTAAAAACAACTAAAAAAAGCCCTCGGATCGTGGGCTTTTTTTTGTCTAAAATTTTAACAACGAATCCCCTATTAACATCCTGAAAAGACAAGATATCTTTGGCGAATTTGTTGCATGTGTTTGTTGTAGGGAGAAATTATGAATACTAAAACAATTATTTACCTATTACTATTAACTGCTTTAGTTAGTAACAGTTATTCACACCCTACTTCCACCAGAAAAGTAAATAATCACTCACAGAGTAAAGCAAAGTCAAAAAGACGGAAAGTAAAGATGGGTAGTACCCACCGATTTCTTCCACTCATGGCCAAAGTAACCAATGGAATAATTTCAACAACGGCCAGTGCGACAATGTTTGTTGCCATGCCCATTGCAGATAAAAGCTCCGGACAAAAAGTCGATTTGAAACTAAAATATTTTAAAAAAGGTGAACAAGGACAATTTGTTTTTGGAAGATCTATGCCTGTTTTTTTTGTTAATCCTAGAAAAGCATTTTCATGGGGACTATTTCAAATAAACCCTTCTGCAGCAGAAGCCGGTTGGAGCCGTTCTGCACAACATACAATGGGCCATGAATTAGGACATGGAGTGGCGATGGATATGATGGGCCCATTAATTTTACCAATTGGACTTGCTGATTATATTAACTCGGGAACTCTAAACCCTAGATCACCTAGCTATAAAGATAGCTTTATTGAACAAGCAGCAGACATGGAGGAAGCCCAAGATGAAATGATTGGACGTCAGTATCATCTAGGACTAAGTAGTGATCACAACCTTACTCCAGGTGTTTATTTTTTTATAAAAGATAAAACAAGTTTTGAGGACACAAGAAATCCAAGAACCCTAAACCAAACAAAACAATTTCATTTTTTAAAAACAGGGCTTCAAATAAATACAGATAAGGATTGCGATTGTGACCCAGGACAACGTGTTACGGGAGAATTTGGGCTTGGCGATTATGAAACCAGTATGCTCGTTGGCGAAGGATTAAGACTCTCTTTAAAAGGTTTTTATAAAGTTCTCGACTACAAAAGAGATCGTCATAGTGATTCACGTATTGATTTATACCAAGGGGACAATCTTGTCGGCGTAGCGGTTCCTCTGGGTGGTGACTCATATATGGATCTAAAAGGCGGCATCAGTCTTCGTAGTAGCGCGTACTTTGATGATGATCAGTTTCATCTAATAGATCTTTACGCAGGGCTTGCGGCAGAGATGAATATATCTATTGAAGATTTTTTAAGGCTTCAAGCTTATTACCAGGCCCACGCAGGTATTCAAAGTTCGACAACACGCTACGGAGGGTCCGTGGAAGGAAGTATCCCGGTTGGAGACACCATGGGAATTGATTTATCCGTGAATGGAGAGCGTGAAGAAATATCTCCTGATCGAGGGCCTAGTTTTCAAATTGATCATCTTCGATTTAATGCGGGATTTAATTTTTAGATTTTTTCGTATTTTTATTGGCAAAATAAAATAGCCCGCCCGTATCAACGTAACTCGAATCTTTAAAGACGCAAAAACCTTGTTGACCAAAGTTTGATTCAAATACGGCAAGACGAGCATTTGGCAAAGACAAACAAAGCTTCCCGCCAGGAGTTCCAACCTCCGAGTCCCCTAAGTCTTTTGGTAAAATAAGATAAGACAAGGTACTTTTGGCCAAACAAGAAATACATCCAGGACTTAAAAGGGCATATTTTTTATAACTCACTACCGGCATTTTCTCTCCTTTGAAATAAAAGGATTCCCCAAAACAAAAGCTTACATAAAAGAGAAATAAAAAAAATACACTTATGTTTCTCATCATCCACCTACTCACCAGAAACTGTTTCAATCCCTATGGTCACCTTACTTAAAAGACTTTCATCAATCCAAAATTTTCCCGTTTCACTAGTTCCTTTTTTTTCACACTCCACTCCACTTGCTGGAAAAAGGCTACTACATCGCGTACCATAACTATTTTGAATTAAAACCTTAAGCTTTCCGCCTTTACATTTATAACCAATCGCTGCTACCGCGTGCGGGCCACAACGCCTACGATCTTCACCATGAGTAATCTGAGCATTCTCAGATGTAGTTTGAGAATCGCTCAGAGGTTTTGCACAAATGTTCATACTAATCGCTCGGTTATCTTTCACATTATCTAAGGCACTTCTTAAGTTATATTCTGCATAATCGATATATTGTTCTTGCTTGGCTGGTTTATTAATAAACCTCTCAAAATCTCGAGGGCTCTTAGCAGCAAATGTTGAAAAAAGGAGTTCAACAGCATTACCTATTTTATTTTTTAACTTAAGCGGTGTTTTCCAATTATTATAAATAGAAAGGCCTAATATTCGATTGATTGAGCCTTTTAAGCCTTTAATATTTTTTTGGAGATCACACTCTAACCCTGATTTGTTTCGAATTGTTTGAGAAAAACATCCACGAAATGGATATATGAAATTTTTAAATTGAGACTTTTCCAACTTCAAATTATGAGAATAAAATTTATTTAAAATAGCATAAAGACGATCTCTACTCGCTTGATTTCCCTTCATTAATTTTTCGATCATTTCTCCTATAAACTCTTCTCCAACAAAAGGATTTTCTTTAATATAGCTATATCTTGCCTTTAATGTGGTAAATCTACCTTCTAGCCTAGGGACATTAAATTTATGCGATTTATTTCGTTGGCATTTGTTAAGGTCTTTAAAAGCTCGTTCTTTATCCACATTGGGGTCGATTTTATTAAATAAATTTGTCACATTATTCATATTGGAAAAAGCTGAAAATAAAGGTCCGAAAAGGTGTGAAATATTTTGAGTGAGATCACTATCGTAATCAAGCACTCTACATAGCCGCTGAGTAAAATCAATTTTATCGAACTGCCCCTGATAACAATTTTGCCTCAGATTTTTTTTCCACTTTTTTAAATCTAGAATAATTTGTTTATCTGATACTAAAGCGCCTTTAAATGTATCTATATACTCTTCATAACCAGAATCAAATTCATCAATACTTTCTGGTATTTTATCAAAAGCATCGGCTAGATCATTTAAACTTTTAGTATAAGCAGCGGCATTATTAATAACCTCAATATGTGACTCAACCTCATCAAAAATTTCTTGTTTCAAGTCGGTAATCGCTTTATCACTTGAATCTTCATCAGTAATAAGAAACTGCAAAAGCTCCATCTTTTCAGACAGCGAAGACATGTCTTGCTTAATGCAAGCACCATCTAACGAAGGAGGAGTTTGAGCCGAGGCACCCAATCTTTTAAAGCCGTCATTGTCATCATCAGAATCCTCACGACTGGCGTTTCTTGCAATCGACTCTATATTTACCAAGTCAATTATTGCGTTGTTGGCCCTTTCTTCGCAGTCATTAGAAAATGAAACAAAGTTATCTCCCACTGGAACCTTAAAGCAATTATTCTCATAATGCCTATCACCATTCCCTTCAAGTCCCATTTCTAAAAGTTCCGTTTTAATCAAAGACATACCATTTAATATTTTTTCTCTTTTTTCTTCTGGCATCCGAGATAATATCCCTCTCCCACGGTCAATCTTATGAAGATTGATTTGTTGCTCAAAAGAAACCCTTCTTCCCTTGTTGTGTAGACAGTAACGCTTACCTTGAGCACAACTAAATAATCTTTGCAAATTACCACCATCAATTTGGGCAGACGTCATGTACGTTCCCAGTGGAACGTCTTCCTGGCATGTTGATAAAGCGAGTCCGGATAATTGAGGGTTTTTTCGAGACAATGACTGATAAACAACAGAAGCGGCATGGGCATAACAATTTCCCCATGGATCCTGTGAGGCTACCTTTGTTCCAACTAGACTTCCTCTAATCGGTCTTCCTTGAGAATTTCGCGGTGCCATGTCCCTAGAAGCAGAGTCCAAACGAACAGGTCGATCATTATCTTCTCCATCTGGAGAGCATTGAACTTGCGAATACAAGTCTTGCGGTAATAAATTAATCACCAACAAAGTAAACAATATTAATTTAAAAAACGAATTTTTCACAAAATATTATCGGTAATAAGTATATATTTCTAAAAATTAAAGCCTAAATATGTGAATAAAGAGTTCACGACTAGGTTGCTTTCATAGTTAGTTACGGCCGTGCCATTAGTGTAATACTTTTCATACTCAGTGGAGGAAAAGCGAGTACCAACATAAAACCCTCCGTAAATATTTAACTCTGCGGCCAAAGAGTATCCAGTTGGAGAAAAAAAGTGGTCCTCATCAGACTTTAGTGGCTTTAAACTTCCAAAAAAGGGAAGACCTACGTAAGCCTTTAACCAATACTCTCCTTTCGCCTTTGCAAAAAAACCGTAACTAATATAAGCATTAATGAAGGTCCCTAAAAAGTCTTTACTTGAAGAAAGAGAGCTTCCTACATCTGAAAAAGTCTGGGTTGAAGAGTGATAATATAAATCAAGTCCAATGCTGCCATCATAAAACTCAGGGCCAAAACGAAGCCCAAAAAATGTAGAAGTATCAGCACTGGATTCCACGACTCCCCGATCCAAGGTCATTTCTCCTGAATCTTTTACCGCAAAACCATAATATCCACTGACTTCAAAAGCACTCAGCTTTGAAGAAAAAAATATGATAAAAACTATAGAGGTGAAAATGCCCTGCATGTATCTAATTTTAAATAAAAACCCCATTAATCTCTACAGGCGCAATTTTCCTAATGCCAACCTAATTCCTAAGTGCTAGATAGCTAAAAAAATTCAAAAACATAAGGACTATTCGATGAGAAAGCTATTAATTTCACTTATTATAAGTACAGCACTTAGTGCTAATGCTTCAATTACTGATAGAAGTTCTGCCAATGAATTGGCCTATTTTTTAAAATCAAAAAAAGTTGAAGTCTTAGAGATTGCCAGACAAATGCATGAATACACATATTATGCCTTTGCTATCGATGCTAAAAATTGCGTAGCGAAAAAATCTCCGATTGGTGCAGTAGGAATGTGCATGGTGATGGGACTTGCCAGCGAAGAAAACGCCATTGCTTACTATAGTATCAATGTTTCAAGTGATTACTTTGGCACTGGTAACGAAAAAAGAAAGATTTCATTAACACTGATTGATTACGAAATTTAACTTTCCGAGGCAGTTATTAAAACTTGGAGTGGCCTTTTACTCTTGGGTCACTCCCTCCTAAATCTAACCAATTATCTTCACTGAATTCCGCTCCACCATTGATCGTTGTTTCAAAGAAAAAGTATTCAAAAAAATACTCCATGGTCCCAGGAGCATATGATGGTGCGAACACTCCCCCCAAACTTTCAATACTCGTGCAGGGTGCATTACCCTCCCCTGTCAAGTCCGCTCTAAAACAACTCTCCACATGATCATCGGTGTCAACATCAAACCAGAAATTATAACCTGCTCGATTATTTTGATAATAGTGATTAAAAGCAAAGTTTAGATGATCACTTGAGAGATGATTTGTCTCGTTTACTCCCCCTGAGCATTTAATTTTTGCCTTAGATACTGAATTGAAAGTCCTAATGGATGAATGCTCAGGACTACCTACTTTATAAACATTTCCTACAAGCCCTCCGCAATAAACAGCTCCATCATTACCGGAAATATCAATCTCACTTATAGTATTTTTAAAATACACTTCTCGACCCCCGCCAACAAATCCACCAAGCTTTAAATCACCTCCAACTATAGTTCCCTTAATAACCGAGTTTTCAAAATTATTACTAAGCCACGCCCAACCAGTAACACCCCCGATATACTGCCCATAACTTGATAAACTTATATCTACGTCAACAGATAAAAAATCAAATTGGTTCCAATAACCGGAGCGTCCAACAACCATTCCTGAAAAGTTTAGTTGAGTCGTCTCACTATCTCGAAGAGTCGAGTCACGTATTATAATATCTTGAAAACTTGAGTGCGCTGCCCATGAAGAAATCAATCCATTATAACTGCCATTGCCGACACCGCTGGCGATAAAGTTTGAACCAATTATAGAGATGTCATAAATTTTATCCCCATAATTAAATCCACCAGTAACAAATGACGTATATCCTCCGTCAAAATTTAAATTTATATTTTCAAAGCTTAAACTTTTAAACCGGCCAGCAACGGAAGAACTTGAAATAAGCCCCGTATATGAGTGCCCGTCAATAGAGCTATTTTTCATATGAAGATTTTTTACCTCCCCACCTAAAGAGGAACCAATCAACAGGCCATATCGTTGATTATTTAAAAAGTTTTGGTCATAAGTAATAGATTTAAGTGAGAAATGCCTACCATCAAGTACACCCGTAAACCGATAATTTCGGAGACGATCATTGAACGGTTTATATTGAAAATTATCTGGATCATTATCAAAAGTTAAATCATCGCTTAAAATAGTATGAAGATGGTTTTGAACGCTCTGTCCTTCAAGGCCAAGCCACTGCGCTTCGGTTTCTATTATTAATGGATCCGATCGAGTCCCTTTTCCAAAGTCTAAATTTAATAAATTATTTCTGGTTGCTTCACTTATACCAGTATAGTCAATCCTTGGTAGGCTTCCTGCAGTAACGCTAAAAGCTCCATCACACCCAAAGTATAATAAATTACAAGCACCATCTGACGTTAGATTACTTATATCAATGATACTATCTGTGTTTCCATCTTCGCATCTCGCCTTTGCCGTAGGAGACGAAGGATTGTAGTTGTAGCATACACCTTGAGTGTGAAAACTATTTTCAATAATACCATTAACATTTACCGTCTGATTATTTAGCCCAACAAGACCTGCAACTACCCCTGAGCCAATACTGCTTGTCGCCGTTGATGTACTAAAACTGTGAAAGATTGAGACTTGATAGACATTCACCTCCCCGATTAGTCCCCCTACATTTTCTTCCCCTTCAACATCTCCGGAGCTAAATGAGTGCCCAACGACTCCAGTCATTTTTCCAATTAAACCACCCACTGAAAATTTTCCGGTTACATCTCCTCGAGAAGAAGAGTTCACAATTACAGAAGTCGGTGGAAATGATTCGGTGTATTCATATAATTTTGGCCCATCAAGAAAACCAACTAATCCACCAACATTATCTTCTCCAACCACAGTAGCAAAACTCTCACATAACCGAACGGTGGCACCTGCTGCGTGTCCAACTAGGCTTCCAGAATTATCTTTACCAATAACAACGGTATCACTATCAACAAAAACTCTCTCTATAGTCCCGGATGATTTACCGGCCAACATTCCTGTGGCAGAATATGCACTACCACTTCCGTTAGAGATACTTCCGTTCATAAGAGCTAACTCATACACTACTGAGTGTTCTCCTAGCACACCAAAAAAACCCATCTCATTGTAGTTATTAGAAGACAAAACCAACTTTTTAATTACATTTAGCCCTCCATAAAAGTGCCCTTGAAAAGGGGCTTCATTCGTCCCAATGGGAACAAAGTCTTTATCTACAAAATTAATATCATTATTTAGTTCATAGTGTTTATACATATCAATTTTTGACGTCGTGACATTTCCATCGCCATCTACCTCAAAAAAATCGCTATAGGAGTTTAGCTCAACAAAATCAATGGTAACAGAAGCTTCCTCAAAACAATGAGACTGACCAGTGTTTAAATCTTCATATTTTATATATATTGAATAATCTTTTGGGCCATCAAGAAAGAACTCCTGTAGAGTGTCACTCTCATAAGAGTCTTGATTACTTAGAACTAATTTTTGACTGTAACCACGTAAAAGACAACTTGGGTCTTTATGAACAGAAATTATTTTATCCGTTTCATTATCAAGAGAGTTAATTTTTAAAGTAAGATAAGGATCATCAGTTGAGTCGTTATTATAACTGATGCCATCTTTAATGAGGTCTACGTCAGGAAGCTTATAAGTAAACACTGAAGTATTAGAACAGCTAGAAGTTATTCCATCGTAAGTGTAACTAAAAGAAAATAAGTAATCCGCTTGAAAAAATATTTCATTAGTTGATTCAACGCTCATTTCAAGGCTTTTTTCAACTGTTGAGGTTTGCGCCACGTCCCCCATGCAAAAAGGTAAGCTATAAAACTTAACGGCCAACTCTTCACCATCACTAATTTCATCACTATCGTTAGTTAGTAAAAAATTTGGCGTGGTATCAACCTCTGATGAGATCACCTGTGCCGTCAACTCTTTCCAAAAAACATCATGAGTGACTTCAGTGTTAATACAATCTGTGCTTGAATTTAAATCACTAGAGATAAAAGAAAACTGATGCCTTCCACCCGGTGAAAGTGTCTGGTTTAAAAAGTTAATTGATTCTGCTGCGGCAGGATTATAAGTAAGCCAAGGTATCCCGGCGCAATTTAAAGAAGAAAATATTTGAGTATTTGACCCAAGAATAATTCCATTAACATCAACGGCCATATTTTCTCCATCACTAGGAGAAACAGGTGAATCAATAGAAAAGCTTGGATTGTTTACCACTTCATAATTAACTCCAGCGGCAGCAAAACAACTGAAATTACCAATTTTATCTTCTAAATATAGATAAATATTTTTTATCCCTGGATCAGCCGATTCGAAATTAACAGTCGCGTTTACGGTGGTGTCAGTTGCTAAAAGATTTTTTTCATAAAGAGCATCTCCAACGCAATTTATATTATTAAAAAGTTTAAGTACTCCATCATTAGGAGGATCCACTTGTTCAATATTAAGACTGAGTTGAATACCACTAGAATAAACCTTGAGCGTTTGAGGTGATGTGATGGAAAATTCACTAACGGCCACTGGAGCTGTGGTGTCTTTATTTACACTAAAGTCAACGCAAACTTCTTTGTTTCGCTGATCCTTAAATTTAAAGGAGTATTCACCACTTCCTTCTTCCAGGCCGATAAAAGAGTCTTGAAGGCCATCATCACTAAAGTTATGACTACCACTTTCCACGCCATTACACTTTAATGCATTATAATATTTCAACGAAACGAGGGGGTGAACGACAACATCGTTTAGTTTTTCAAAATCAAAAATGATAGAATCACAGCTTGTCAGTATTGAGTCTAGGGTACTGCCTTCAAGCGCGCAGTTTTCGTCTTGGACCGAAAATTCAATCATAAAATCTAAGGTTGAGGCATCAGAACTTTGAAGAAATTTGATCGTGTTGGAGCAACCAATTGTCTCCCCGTGAATACCAAAACTTTTTGAGGAAAAGTAATTAACCTGATTTCTTTTGATTTCACTATAGTCAATTCGAGAGGATGATCTTTTAGTAATAACCTCAAGTGATTCAACAGGGTCTCCATCACAAAAGCTTGAATGATAAAATTCAACTTTCGCTGTATCTTTTGTGTGAGCAATATTAAAAGACAGCGCCGTTTCAGCACCTATATATTTCCCAAAAACGGGATCACTTATTTCCAGCTCAGTGGCAATACTGAGCTGGGCTCTTTCCTGGTCACTACGTACAAAAATATCATCCAAAGACTCGACTTTAGTGTCTACGCAAGATTGCAATAAAAAAACTAGAAAAATTCCTAACAGCTTATGAGCAATAAAAACCCTCCTATACTAGATTATTTATCGGCTTATTCGCATGACAAAGTAATTAAAATGCCTGAGTGAAAGCATAGACTTTCAAACGAAATAAAAACTGTTTTACCCCGAAAATGACAACTTTTATTGGCACCGGAAAATACCTCCAAACTGTCTAGGAAAAACCAATCTTAAAAAACCTGGCAAAACACTAAATAGCTGGGAAAATGAGTACGTTTAAGGGATAATTGTAAAGTTAAATAATTTTAAAGGATTGAATTTTATGACAGGACTTATTTATGGAGCATTCGCTCTGGTCTTTATAGTTCTTGCCTACACGGGTGTTCCCCTTTGGCTTTGGACTTTGTATACAGCGGCTGCTTTATTTTCCTCCGGTGTGCAAACTCCTGGCTGGATCGTTTTTGGAATCATTGCCGTTATTTTCAACACCCCGGCTAGAAGAATGATTTCTTCAGTGGTGATGAATCTTCTTATTAAGCTTAAGTTTATTCCTAAGATTTCTGACACAGAACTTCAGGCACTAAAAGCCGGAGATGTTTGGGTAGAAAGAGAACTGTTTTCCGGGAGTCCTGACTTCAAAAAAATGAAAGAAGCTCCATATCCAAAACTCAGCGAAGAAGAGCAAGGTTTTATGGATGGAGCAGTTGAAGAAGTATGCCAAATGGCCAATGACTGGAAAATTTGGAATGACGGAGACTTACCTCCAGAAATCTGGCGCTTTCTAAAAAGAAATAAATTTTTTGGAATGATCATTCCTAAAGAGTATGGCGGACTTGGTTTTTCTCACTTCGCTCACTCAGAAGTAATTCAAAAACTAAGCTCAAGATCAGTGCCTTTGTGTGTAACTGTTATGGTACCAAACTCACTAGGCCCAGCAGAACTACTTCTTCACTACGGAACAGATGAGCAAAAGAAAACTCTTCTCCCAAGACTTGCCGTTGGAGAAGAAATTCCATGCTTTGCCCTGACTGAACCTACGGCAGGATCAGATGCAGGATCTATTACAAGTAAAGGAGAGGTCTTCAAAGGAGAAGATGGAAAACTTTATTTAAAGATGAATTGGAATAAACGTTGGATCACTCTTGCGGCCAAGTCAACGATCATGGGAATGGCCTTCAGAATGTACGACCCAGAAAACCTTCTCGGTCAAGGTGAAGATCTAGGAATTACATGTGCACTAATTCCAAGAAATAGTGATGGCGTCAAAGCTGATCGTCGTCACGACCCACTTGGGGTTCCATTTTTTAACTGTCCAACCCACGGAAAAGATGTTGTGGTCCCTATTGATACAATCATCGGTGGCCCGGAAATGGCCGGCCGAGGATGGGAGATGTTAATGGGTTGCCTTGCTGCTGGACGTGGTATCTCTCTTCCTGCTCAGTCTGCGGGTGGATCAAAAGCAGCATGCATGGTTGTTTCATCTCACGCAACATTAAGAAAGCAATTTGGAATGAGTATCGGAAACTTTGAAGGTGTTCAAGGCCCAATGGGTGAAATGGTTGGCCTAACTTACGCGCTTGAAGCTGCAAGAAAATATACTCTTTCAGCTCTTGATGCGGGAATCAAGCCGCCAGTTGTTACGGCGATGCTTAAGTACTGGTCAACAGAGATCGCGAGAAAAAATATCAATCACGCAATGGATATTGTCGGTGGTTCGGCTATTTCAAGAGGGCCAAACAACTCTTTAGCTCATGGTTATATTGCGCTTCCTATTGGTATTACAGTTGAGGGTGCAAACATCCTAACAAGAACGCTAATCACTTTTGGACAAGGCGCTATCAGGGCCCACAAATACGTTTATAACGAATTTGAAGCAATTCAAAATAAAGACCTCTCCATGTTTGATAAAGCATTCTGGGGGCATGTTGGACTAGTTTTTAACAATAAGGTTCGTGCTCTAGTTCTATCTTTAACACGTGGTTACTCTGCACTTGGTGCACTTGGAAATGGAGAGCTTTCTCGCTACTACCAAAAACTAACATGGGCCTCTTCTGTTTTTGCATTATTCACAGACTTTGCCCTTTCACTTCTTGGTGGAACACTAAAGGCCAAAGGACAATTAAGTGGAAGGTTTGCTGACGTATTTTCTTGGATGTATTTTGCGACAGCGACACTTCGAAGATATGAGGAAGAGGGCAAAAGAAAAGAAGATTTACCAATTGTAAAATGGGTCCTCGAGAGAAGTTTTTATGAAATTAAGATGGCCTTTGATGGAATCCTAGATAACTTTAATCATCCAGTCATGAAGTATGCTATTTCCCCAGTTTTTAAAACAATCTTCGCGATTAATCCGATTGGGCATCAAACAAAAGATAACGATGACTTTAGACTTGCTCGTGCGATTCAAAATAACGCGGAACAAAGATCTAGGCTTAACCAAGGAATTTTTATTCCGTCTGCGCCGCACGAAAGACAAGCTCAAATGGAAACCGCGTTTCATTTATTTTTAGAAACAAAGCCAATCCATAAAAAAGTCAGGTCCGCAGCGAAAGCTAAAAAGATCAGAAAAAATCATCCAACGGATCTTTACACACAAGCGCTTGAAGCAGGAATCATTACTCAAGATGAATTCGAAAAAGTAAAAGAAGTTAATCGTATGGCCTATGAAGTAATTCAGGTAGATGACTTCCACGCTGACAGTTCAACTGATGAGTCCTTAGATGAAACATCTCCTCAATCAACAAAAGCTGTTGAAGCTGAGGCAGCTCACTAGTCAAAATAAAAATTACTTTTATTTCAAAAGGAGGCTCTACGCCTCCTTTTTTTATTAGGGAGCGTAACAAAACTAAAATCAAATATTTATATTCCAACAAAATTCACTTCCGTGAATTTTTTAATAAAACTAATTCACATTTATTTTTACCAATCAGATATCTCTCATTAACTTTTTGGGGTCGTCGCAACCCCACGTTTTTTTATTCTTTAAAATAATAAAGTACCTTACGAATGCTCTATTAATTCAATTCCCAATACAGATTCCGATGACATTCTTAAAACAACAAAATATGTTGATGCTGAACTAAAAGAAATAACCAACGGGTAAAATGTAAATATAAAAAAACAAAAGCTTATGGATACTCAGCTCTATACTGAGGTTGACAACAATTTAAGGCAACTAACCATAATTTATATTTATCTATAAATTGCATATTCCTAAAATTTACATTTACTTATAAGTTTTAAAAAAATGTTTCTAATGTACGACGTACCATAAACGATAAGTATATTGGGGAGACATTTGAGAACAACAATTAAACAATTTTTTTTTCTAACAGCAGTACTATTTTTTAGTGCATGTTCTCGCTATAAGGCTCAAACCTCTGCACAATTAGTCGTCTCAGGCTTAACCTCAAACTTGAGTAAAGATTTAATCCTCAATGGTATTTCTGAAGATGGTGAATATTTTGCTATTCACTTAAAAGGAAACCAGACACCAGATCCTATAGAAATCCCTGTTGGTAAATGGAATTTCTATGGTTTTTACTGGAAAAACCAAACTGCTTATTGCACCTGGAATTCTAGTGAGCTAATAGGTGCAACCCAAAAAATTGATCTAACTTTTTCAAAAGAAAATTGCTTTCATGAACGATTCTCCCACCCGGCTTATCGTAAAAATAATTCATTCACTTCACGCCATCCGATGTGGGTTCTCGCTTGTAATAAATATTCAAATGATAATAAAGACATTGTTATTGATTCAGCGGCAAAGATAGATCAACATTGTATCGCAGACCCAGGTTATAATTCAATCAAAGTTGTCTTTCCATCAGTTAGCTTATCAACCACCATTTCTCCTGAGTTGAGTTATGACTCAGTTGTCACCGAATGCGTTGATACTTCCTCAGAAGGCTCAGGTGAGAAAATATTTGTTCCAGTAGGAGCAAATATTCCGTTTCATATGGACATGATGTTTTATAGTGACACTGATTGCGAAGAAGAGATTGGAAGCGTCAAATTAAATAGACTCCTTGGGGACAGTAACAAAGGACATTATTTCGTTTTTGATCACCCAGAACAAGGAAGCATTAACCTTATTGCATTCATGCTTGATGAATTTAACATTCAAGAAGAAGATAGTGAGAGGGAAAATGAAGCAGTCGATAATCTTCAGATTACCTTGCCCAACGATCTTGAAGTAACCTTTGATTTAATACCAACATTTGCAATATCTGGACTAAATCAATTTGATACCGTCTCACTTTACGCCTTAGAGAGTGACTGTTCATCTGGAATAAACGTATTAGCTGAAGACACAACCCTAACCGAAGATTTAGATGTAACCCTGAGTATTCCAATGGGTTTAGGACAACACGAAATTTTTGTTAAATCAACTAGTCGAAATGGAGAAGTAAGTGATTGTGTTTCTACAACCTATACAATTAGTGACCCAGATAATATTTGCACCAATTCAGTACTTGACGCAGGTTATGAAACCTCAGCCGATTGTGGCGGACTATGCGCCAATGAGGAAGGAAGTTATCAATGTAATTTTGGGTTATCATGTACCCAAAACTCAGATTGCGGATCTGGATATTGTGATAACGGCACTCAAACTTGCTCAAATTTCACTTTGTCTTTTAATGGTACAAGTAACTATGTTTATTTCAGTGGTTCAGATGCACCCAATGTTACTGGCACCTACACAGAAGAGCCAAACTTGGATACAGACACTGTCACAGATTTTACAATTAGCATGTGGATCAAATCCAATGACATGACCCAAAGACAGTTGCTATTTGGGCAACGAGATAGCAGTGATTATATTTGGGATGGACAATTTAAATTAGAACTTAACTCAAGTAGCGCTCTTGATATATCTGCCTGGAGTTATTACGGGAATGTTATTGAAGAAACTAGTGAAAAAGAAATAGGCTATGCTGACGGTAGTCTTGATCAGTCAAAGTGGTATAACTTCGTTTACACTGTATCCAATATAGATAGCACTCCTACTCAGACAATCTATATTAATGGAAATAATGTTAATTCAAAAAATCTAAGTCCTGGGGATATTGTTTTAACAGACCAACTTAAGGTTTACTTAGGCGCAGAAGGCCGACATGTTTTACTTGATTGCTGTGGGTTCAATTATTTTGATGGGCAAATGGATGATGTAGCGATTTGGAAAGTGGCCTTAGATGAAGAGGCCGTTAGCTCAATTTATAAAAATGGTAATCCATTTGATTTAAGACTTCCAAGTGAAGACTATTTAGATGATCACATAAATCACTTACATGCGTATTATCGATTTAATCATGGTGAAGGCACTACTGTTTATGATTTATCTAATAATGGATTTAATGGTGTTATCAATGAAGGAAATAATTCAAACTGGACTGCTGGTGTAAATATAAATAACCATCTTGGGGTAACTCCCTCAGTTATTGGCCTCGCTCAAGGAAGTGCCTGTAATGCAAACAATGAATGTTCAACCTACTCTTGTCATGGAAATATATGTCAGCAATCAACATTCTTTGCCTATTGTCAAAGCGATAGTGACTGCGCCGAAGGCAAATGTGATACAGGTCAAAACTTATGCCTTGGCTCCCCTGTTGGTGCCGCATGCTCTCAGCCCAATGACTGCTTTGGCCTGAGCTGTACAAATGGACTTTGCGCATCGAGTTCTCATGGAGATAGTTGTGACATTGACAATCTCGGAAGTGAATGTAGTGGAGAGATGTACTGTGGTTTATCTCTTACCAATATAGTAGCTGCTCACAACGGCGCTTATATTTATAATGTCTACCAATGTTTAAAAGCGACACACTTTTCCTCATGCTCATCGAACAATGACTGCGAAAGTAATTATTGTTTAAATAATGTATGTTACGCAAAAAGCACAGGAGGTAGTTGTACAGGAGATGCTGAATGTTTTTCAAATAACTGCTCAACAGGTTGGTGCCAAGCCTCCGAAGAAGTATGTTCTAACGACAGTGACTGCAACGGGAAAACATGTGTTCAAAATAAATGTTACGATGTCTCTGCCTACTCATGTTGGAACAGTGAACATGACCCCCAAGAGGAGACTGACTATAACTGTGGAGGCTCTTGTGTTGATATTAGTGGAAAACTGCAATGCCATGCGGGACAAACATGTAGCTATGATCGAGACTGCGCCAGTGGAAAATGTGTAGATAGTGTTTGTATAGATAGTGCATTGGAAGTTAAAGATAGTTATATCTATTTTGATCTTGATCTAGCAGGAGACCCCGTTGCTCCTGCAGGTGGTATTACAGAGAGTAACTCTCCGGCCATCGATGATCCTGATGGAGAAATTAACTGGAGTTTTAATATCTGGATTAAGACAAATTCAGAGACCTTTCAAACCATCGTTTCACAAGTAGAAGATACTGCAGATAATTCTGAAAAAGCATTTAGTCTAAAAATAAACAACAACGACTTTTTTTTAAAGTATTTTCATGATTCTATATCGACGATCTATTCTTGCGACCCAGGAATCGACATCTCAGATAATAAATGGCATATGGTCACTCTTACAAAAAGAAAGCAGACCGGTATTTCGAACAAGGGAGTTTTTAATGTTTATTTAGATGGGGTTAACTGTCTAACAAACCATGAAATTTCTCATAATGCTGGCGCTATAAGTAACTTAAATAAAATATATATCGGAAAAGATGTTGCTTCTAATCACGGACAATTTGTCGGACTACTGGATAACTTAACTTTTTGGAATACAGAAATAAGCTCTTCTGAAATTGAAGAACTTTATCATGGGGGAAGGCCAACTAACCCACTCATTAATTTTCACAACTATAAAAGTGCCTACTTTGTCACAAATCACTACAACATGAATCAGGTAACCCCCCTTTTCCCGGAAGTGATTCATGACTCAGGTCCGCATGAAGAAAATGGAAGAGCTTATTACAAGGGTTCTAATGACGCGGAAAACAAAGCTACTCATTTTGACTATGAATATTTGGACACTCCTGGCGCCAGAGTAAAAACAATAAAACTCAAAGGATTATGCCAAACCATTCTAGATGATATTGAGTCTGATTTATTTATTGATAGTGATTTACAAAGCTTTGACAATTTATCTATTCAAAATACTCCCTCTCATCTAGATGTTACCACTCTTAATAACTCTGGGCTTGAACTTCATTTTTCTGATCATGAAACGTATTCTACTCGACTTATTTTAGGTGATGACTTCGTGGACCCCAGTAATAATTTACATTATTACGTCTACGATGTGGTGAATGACTATTATGACCCAACCAAAACCTTTATTTTAGTAGACTCTAACGATACAGGTTCACAGTCTGGTGTGATACCAAGAACTCGATGTAATCTGCGAGATGCGATAAACTCATGGAACAATGCTGGTAATGGAGAAAATTACGGAACTTGTAATACATTAAGTAATCAAACCACCAGAACTGCAATTATTTTTGATACAACTAGCGCAACGAATACTTACGAGTCCCATCAAACAGACCCTGATGATAATAATAACACAACTGGTGATTATGACTTTATTTGCAACACCCCTAATCCAGGCTGTGAGCCACTTCAGATTCTTGGGTGCGGTGGTGATGAAACTAGTGATCCAGCAAACTTCACAAAGCTCTCCGTCGACGACGCGACACGGTTTAGTCGCATCTTTGATATTCGTCCAGATATGATTTTAGAAGTAAGTAATGTGACTCTTGATAATGGAAAGGCCCTTGATGGTCTTGGTGGCGGAATCAAAAATAAAGGGACTTTAACTCTTACGGATGTTTCTCTTACTGGAAATATTGCACAAGCACCCGCCGGAGAAAGCTTTGAGCCTGGAGTAACAGAATTTTATGGTGGTGGCGGTGGTGGCGCTTCTGGAATGGGTGGAGCAATCTTTAATGACGGTATTTTATATATCAAAGAGAATGTTTACTTTTCAGACAACCAGGCTATTGGTGGCGATGGTGGTCATGGTGGAGAGCAAACATGTGGGTCTGCAGATTTTTGTATTAATGAAGATGAAGGAGTTGGAGGCCATGGCGGTACACTCACACTCAATAATGGATACTTCGAAACGATACAGGTAGAAATTGGAAATGACCCTCAAGGAAATCCTATTTTTGATTGGATAGATACTGTCAATTCACCAACAAAGGTAGATTTTTTAATAAACAGTGGAGGGCATGGGGGCTACGCCCACTCTTCGCAGGGAACAGATGGAACCACAGGATATCTAGGAGGTGGATCTGGAGGACCAGGACTAGTAGATGGTGGGCTATTAGGAAATTCATTACTATTTCGCGCCGGTGGTGGTGGAGCAACTCACTGGAGTGGTTTCATAGGTCATAGCGGTGGCGGCGGCGGAGGCGGTGCCTTTGGTGCAGCAATTTTTAATAGCAACGGAGCACAGGTTCATTTACTTGAAAACGACTTACCAAACTTTCAAAATAATACTTTAGCTGCAGGAACTGCGGGTAATGTTTCCGAAGTATGGGGTGGAGGAAACCCAAGTATGATGGGTATTGGAACTCTTACGAACCCTGAAAATCTATTTAATTATGATGGTGATGTGTATCTTGAAGAACAAGTATTGTTTGAGTTCAACGGTAACGATTTAAACTTTAACGATTATAAATGTGGTGCAGACCACCCTGACTCCTGTCAGTGTAATAATGGCGAATGTGAGGTACCTGCGCCATAAAAGGTGACACTGCCGAAAAAAAGTTTGACACTTCAAACTATTCCAATGATCATGATGGCGTTTTAAAAAAGGGAGTTTTATGAAAACGCTAATTACAAGTGTAATGTTTCTCACACTAAGTCTTACTGCTTCAGCTAGAACTTATATCCAATGCAATTCTGTTGAGTTTGATGATATCAGAATGGTCTTAAATCTCACTGGAAATACAGGGACCATGTTTATTACAAATGGTGTTCATCTACCTAACGAAAGAAGACAAGTAAGGCGAATGGCTTACTCTGGAAATATTGAAAACTTTAAAGTCTTTAATACGATTGAAAACGACACAACAAACTTTGAACTTCATGTTCCTCATAATGCAGTGGAAACATTTAATAATAATTTTAATGTTTATGCTTTTCCTATGAGTAAAAAAGATAATAATGAGCGCCTAGTATTCTCTTGTTTTAATAACATTTTTGAAGATTAAAAATGAAAATTTTATGGGTTATAGTTTTAGTCATTTTTTGTGCAAAATCATTTTCACAAAGTGAAATTGATCAAAAACTTCGAAGCTACATTGAGCGCTTTAACTATCAATCCGTAAAAAAATTAGAAAAACAAAAATTTCCTTTATATGAAATAGGAAAAAAATTATTTTCAGATAAAAATCTCTCCCTTACTAATGAAATTAGTTGCCAGGGCTGTCATCAAAAAGGCTTTGGTGGAAGTGAGCCCCTCCCCTTATCGCTTGGAACAGGTGCCTCTGGCCAAGGAGAAAGTCGTTTTGAACACAATGGAGAAGTGCTCGCAAGAAACACACCATCTTTAATAGGCCGAGGACAATTCATGTCTCGGATGTTTTGGGATGGCCGAGTAACTTTTCACCCGCGAGAACTTCATTTTATTACTCCAATAGAAGAACTAAATGGAGACTATCCAGAATATTTTGAAATTGTAGATGCACTAGGTGAATCCGCCCTTGCCGCACAGGCATTGTTTCCCATAATTAGCCCTGACGAAATGGCAGGTAAAGAGAATGCCCATTTAGGTCATAAAGAGATTTGGGAATTAATCGAAAAAAAAATATTTGACCAAGATTCCTATAAAACAGAATTTAAAAAAATTATTAAAAATGAAAAACTAAATATCGGACATATTGCAAAAGCCTTAAGTGACTTTATCACCGTAGAGTTTCAAGTAAATAGAACAAATTTTGATCGGTATATTGACGGAGACAGCGCAGCACTGAGCATGAATGAAAAAAAGGGTTTTGTCGTATTTAATGAACAGGGTTTTTGTTTCAGATGTCACAATGGCCCTGGAATGACGAATCAAACTTTTCACAATATATTAGTTGCCCCTATCGGCCCAGGGAAAAAAGCAACTAAACAAGACTTTGGACTGGAACATTTTACAGGTAAAGAATCACACCGTTATCGATTTTTAGTTCCTGGACTTAGAGGAATTAGTCAAAGTGCCCCCTACTTTCATAATGGATCTGCTGTAGACTTAGAGGCCGTTATTAATCATTACAACCAACCAACTAACGAGCTAAACAATTATGATGGTAGAGTGGTAAATAATAAGTTTTCACATCACTACAATATGGGGATTGAAATTAATAAAAACCCTTATCATCTATTCGCTATAAGAGAAAAGAAATCTCCATTAGTTCAAAACCTTAGCCTAACAACAACTCAAAAGAATTGGCTTAAACAATTTTTATTAACGCTTTAAAAATGCTAAATTAATGACGAAACTGTCTAAATGGCGGTTAGGTTAATTCTTTCATTTTTTATCATTCAGTTGGGTATTGCCAATGGTAATTCTCTAAATGATTGTGGAATCAATCAAAATAATAAATCTATCCAAAAGATTATTGAATGTGAGTCAAAAAACAATCAAGAAAAATTAAATTGTTTATTTAAAGAATATCAATCAGTCATAAAAGGACTTGAGAACACCAAAGTTGTTGAGCGCTCCCCTTTGTTAAGAGATTTTTTGAGTTTAAATCGCCAAAAGTTTAATATCTCCGACGAAGAACAAAGAATACTTACCCTGTATGAAACAACAAATTCATATATTGATTTAAAAAATTGTAGTGAAGGTATTCATCAAGAATGTGCGACGAGGCCAGAAATTCAGTCCATGGCCATTTCTGATTTAGCATCGGCAAAAACCCTACAGTCGAATCAATATGCATTAATATTATTATCAAGAAGAATTAATAAATTAAAAAAAATAATTCCTCCATCGCTTTGGCCAAATAGACTAAAAAACACAACATTAAGAAATGACCCCACACCACAAGCAATTATTGATTGCCAGCAAGGTCACACTCCAAAAATCTATCCACCTCCAACATATTCAAGAAAGAATGACAGTAAACCTGAAATCATATGTCCCGATTTTGTGGCCTTAGTAAATACAACGGCATGTAAAGAGGTAGAAAAGACAACCTTAGAATATGAAGCGAAAAAATTAGAAATAAAAAATGATCTTCTTAATCAATCGTTAACCCTCCAGCTAGAAGCCTTTACGGCCCATCTGAAAACCATTCAAATCTCAAGTCAAAACAAAAAACTTTTGATCGAAACCATAAACAATGAAGCTTCAACGTGTAGTGACCTAAATATTGACTTTGAGGAGACAGAATCAATATTTTCTAAAGACACTGATTACTTTAAAAAAAGAAGTTCCAAAACACTCCAAGCAATAAAGATGCTTGGCCAATTAGATAAATATAAAGTTTTTTTAGATAAGGAATTAAAAAAAATAAGTACCAATCATAAACAAAATTGTTTTTATTCACCTCTTAATACCACGGCAAATTATTTATCAAATAAGTTCTCCCACGATGAAAAAAAACAAGAACAATGTTATTTATCTGCACAAAAAATAACAAATTTTAAAACCACGATAGTGGATCAAATCCACATAAAAATAAACCAACTAAAAACATCCTACCCTGGTCTGATGACACCTGTTGGTGGAATAGATATAGAAACAAATTCTCTCTGTCCAAGTAAAACCGCAAAGGACATGATCAATAATCCAGGTACATATCTACTTTTTGGGAAATTTGGATTTATCTATCGTGCACAAAACATGACAATCGACCATCAAACAACCTCGGTAGATAATGAATGTGGTATTGAGGCCTGGCGAACTTTTCAAAAGGAAAAACCAATATCAATTCCAATGCCAAATTCAATTGGATTAAATTTTAAAAAGGAAAATTCGCTATCTTATCAAAATGACTTACTGTCCAAAACTAACATCGATCAATATAAAAAAAGTTTAACCGATGCAATTGATAAAATAGACACATATGCGCAAAAAGATATAACTCCCAAGGAATCCGTACAAATGGATGGACTCAGAGAGGCAATCAATGAACAAATAAATCAAAGTTTTGTAAAAAATATAAAACTAGCATGTGATGACCCTAAAAAATATAGTGAAGCAATGCTTGCGGTAGATAAGATTGGGGAAGAGCTATTAAAAAACAAATCATACTCTGTTGAAGAGACTAAAATATATTGTCAAATAAGATCTGAATTCATTCAATCAGAAAAACTAAAGGAAGGCGCCTACTTAACGGCCAGCATTGGCATTGGAATTATAGGAATGATCAACCCGATCGCGTCATTAATTGCATTCCCTATAGAAATGGGTATTGAATATCATCAGTATAAAAAACATCAAAAAGATCAATTGATAGACATGGCCCTAGGGTATCTTGGCCTAGAAGATTATCAAAAAATTAACCAATCATATGACGGCCTTAAAAATCAAGAGATTATTCTTTATGCGATCTTGAGCGCAAGTTCTTTAGGAGCTTTTGGAGATTTAAGTTCTCTGGGAATTAAAATAACAGATAAAACAAATAAATTAATAAAAGTTATTAAAAGAGCTAGTAATAAAAATGATCGCCAGATTCTAGAAAGGCTTAAAGAAATATCAGCGCAAAATCTATCGGACTCAGAAAGAAGAAGACTAATAATAGAGGCAATTAAAAATCATCAAAAAAGTGCCCCAAAGGTTACTTCACTTCTCACAGAGCTTGATATTCAAAGAGAGGCTTTAGAGCAATTAGAGAAAAAATTTATTAAAGATAAGTTTTCCGATTTTTTTAGATACTCGAAAACACCAGAAGTTATTCCTGAAATTTCAAAAATTCATGACTATGAATTATTAAGACAAATAGATGAGGTAGTTACTGGTCTATCAAGTGAAGAGCGCCTAAAGTTTTCAAAATATCTATTACGACGTTCCGTTTGTGACCCAAGTAACAAAAAAGTTAGTTGTATCTACTTAGCATTGTCCGCCTATGCAAATAATTATGGAAGTTTAAGAGCAGCAAAAGCAAAAGAGTTTTGGAAACTATATAAAAATGACCCTCAGTTTAACGGCTATCTTGACACTCGTTTAAAAGAGCTAGGAATTGAAAAACAGTACTCGGAGCTATCAGAACATTTAAAAGAAATGATTGAAGACGTGCCAGTGAATGCCTCCAAAAATGAATCACTAGATTCACAGTCATTTATAGATGACGGCCTTGATGAAATTAAAACCAGAACGAATCCAATACTAGAGGAGGCCACAAAAAAAGATCCACATCAGATTTCACCAAATGATATAAAAAACCTCGTTGATCCCTTTCAAGAATACATAAGTTTAAATCAAAAATTAATTGGAATCATGGATGAGTATAAAACGATTCCTTTAACGGCCAGAAAAGCTCTTCCAAGAGCACCTCCAAAGGAGGTTAAACTAGATTTAACAATTGGGAGTGGCAAAGAGATAAAGGGTTCCGTTATTCCTGGACTTACATTTGAAGAGTCAAATTTTAGATTTCTTCAAGAATATGAACGATCACTCATGAGTATTAAAACAGGTGATATGATTAGAATCTCAAGTAATGGGACTTATGCACCGGAGAGAGTGTTTAAGGTCGGAGATTTTCTAGGTATGGGTAACGCAACTCATGTTTTTGATGTGACATTAGAAAATGGAAAAAAAGGGGTACTTCGTCTCCCTGGTGTGGTTGATCAAATTGTTATGTCTCCAAACAAGCACCTTCGGTCAGGCAAAATTCCAACAAAAAAATATAAAAAACCTAATGGCCAATTCTATTCACAATCCGGACCTAAAACACCAAGAAGAAAAGTTAATTTTAAAGATAAAGAATTTGTCAGCTGGAACGTAAACAGAAGATATATTGAAAAATATCCCCAAGTTCAATGCACAAAAAAAATAGAATTAAAACACGGGCTCCCCTGTTTCTATACAGTAAAAATAATTGAAAGTGACCCTAATTATCGTTTTGTCATTTCTGAAAAAATCAATAATATACAATTTGATGGAACAGAATTTTTAAAAGACCCATTAGTTAAAACAATTGAGGATTTATTTTTCAAAAGAAAACTTCCCAAAAACGATATTGCCCAAAGATTAGGAAAAAGTACTCTGGAGGTTCAGGAGATATTAGATAAACATAAAAACCTTCATAACTCCATAACAATGGCTAAAAAGATGGGTGTGAGTGATCTTCACCAAGGACAATTTATATACGCCAAGAGACCGGACAATGGCGAAATGGATTGGATTCTTGCGGATTGGTAAAAATATTTAAAAATATGAACCAAATTTTAATTATTTATTTAAAATTTAATACTTTATGTATTCCGTGATTAGTCAATGGCATCTTTAAGTTAAAATTCTGACTTGAAAGATCGAATTCTTTTTTCACCCCCTTAGATTCAATATTTATATTTAATAAACCTAAAGAAAGATCAAAAATTAAATCATTGGTAAAAATTTTATTTTTATTTCTTTTTATATTTGAAACCTTATTTCCAAAAGACTCTTTATATTTTTTATTAAAAAATACCATCAGCGGTATCTCAGACATTATTTGTTTATAGTTTGATAAAGATCTTTTCTCTTCACCATTATCAGTAAGTTTTACTCCATGATCACTAAAATATACAACAGATACGGGTTGATTTTTCTTGGAGAAAATATTAATTATTTCATCCAATACATAGTCGTTATAAATAACGCTTTTGATATAACATTCACCAATGGTCTTTGCTTTTATATCAGGCCTAAATGTTGTGGGATATCTATTACAAGGCCAAAAGTGACTACCCATCATGTGTAAAACTATTATATTTCTTTTTTCAAAGTTTATCGCATTATTTTTAATATCTTTTTTTAATTCTTCAACAATTTTATAATCCGGAACTCGACTATGACCTAAGGAGTTATCTCTAGTGAAAAATGTTTTGTCTGATTTATTTGCAACATAGGTTACTTTGGCATTCATTCTCCCATGGGTTGATTGATTTGAATACCAATAGCTTTTTCCACCAGATTTATTAATAACATCGATTAATGAATTACTATTAAAATAATCTAGATCATTGTATTGATTACTTTGTGTTAACGCCATCTCCAGAACTTTTATCGTTAAGATATGATTAGAATAAGCATTATTAAAAGTTATAATATTTCTTTTTGATAGTAATGGGTTGGTATCAATGTTTCGATACAGCCCCATATAATCTTTTGATAGTGATTCACCAACGACAAGAACCAGACTACTGTTTTCCCCAGATTCTTTTTTTATTTTAAAGTTAGGTCTTTTAATATTTGAATCGAGATCTTCTAATTTTGAGAAAGTATCGATAAAATAAGATAGATGGTATTTAGTTAATAATATACTTGATAAACCGATTGGCGGAAAATAGAGAGGTTTAATATGGTGGGGAATAAAGTTTATAACCAAAATGATTGGAAATAAGATAGTCTTTTTTAATTTAATATTTCGTTTATACACTTTTGAAAGAAAGTAATAATGCACAAAAAACGTAATAATCAACGAAAAAATAATTATAAATGTTTTCCCAAAACCAACCACTTCCACATACTCATTGGAATTTGTTTGAAACCCTAGATAACAAAGCTCCACAAATGTTATTTTTTTAAATTCAAATATTTTTTCAATTAAAAAAATACATTCACCAAAGCTTATAAAAAGTATAATCATCAAAGAAAAAATAAAACTTGAAACTCTCTTTTTATTTTTTAAAAATATATAAACACAAACCAATAGAGAATAGAAAAAAACAACTTGTAAAAAAGAGGCCGAAAAATACCGTGTTATGAAGTCTCCCCAACCATGAGTGGATCGTAACCGATGAATTGTATAATTAGAAATCCATAAAAAATATAAGAAGTGAAGGAAAGATAAAAATATTTTAAAACACATTAAAATATATTCCTATACTTTTAATTTATTTTCATCAGGAAATAATTTTCCAAAACATACGAAGCTAGGCAACATTTTTAAGTTTGTTTTGCTTAAAAATTTCATCGTATACGTCTTCTAGATATTTTTTATAAGGACCATTAGGTTTAGAAGATATTATTTCTTTATATTGATTTAATGAGATAAATCCTTGCCTTAAGGCTACCTCTTCTATACAAGCAATTTTAAATCCTTGCCTTTTTTCAATTATATGAACAAAATTACTTGCCTCCAAAAGACTCTCTGGAGTTCCTGTATCAAGCCAGGCCATACCGCGACCGATTATCTCACAAGCAAGAGATCCTTCACTTAGATAATTTAAATTCAAATCTGTAATTTCTAGTTCGCCCCGAGCACTGGGTTTTTGTTTTTTTACCCTGCCACAAACACTACCATCAAAAATATAAAGCCCTGGTACTGCATAATTTGATTTAGGATTATTAGGCTTTTCCTCTAATGATAATACTTTACCCGATGTAATATCGAAATCCACCACACCAAAGCGTTCGGGATCATTAACAGGATAGGCAAATACTCTTGCCTTAAACCTATCTAGTTTATTAATTTGTTTTTTAACGGCCCGTCTGAAATACTCAAAATTTCCATAAAATAAATTATCTCCAAGAACCATCATCGAGTCATCCCCATTCAAAAACTCCTCACCAAGAGTATAGGCTTGGGCAATGCCCTCAGGTTTATCTTGAACTATGTAACTTAAATTAATTCCTAGGTTTCTCCCATCTAAAAGAAGGTTTTTAATTTTAGGGGTATCTTCAGGAGTTGAAATAATTAGAATCTCTTTTAGCCCCATCATCATTAATAGCGATAATGGGTAATAAATCATCGGTTTATCATAAATTGGCTGAAGCTGTTTGGTCATGACCTTGGTTAATGGGTAGAGTCGACTCCCAGAGCCACCAGCAAGTATAATACCTTTCATTATTGACCTTTTTTATTTTAATGTCTGATCGGATAAACATTTAAAATCGTGAGAGAGTTTTTTAGTTAAATAAAAAACATTGGACGTCAATTTTTTCTGGTTTTAAAACCATAATATTAATAAGTTACAATCATATTATGAAAAGGCATTTTCCCGTTTTCCTACTTAGTAGTGGGCTAATTTTATTACTCTATTTATTATTTAATCCTGCTTATCATACTAACGATGATAATCAGTGGATTTGGATGTTAGAAGGAATTGGGGCGAACTCTAAGGCACCACCAACTCCATACACTGTTTATCAAAACTTTTTAATAGGATACATATACCAGTTAATTCCTGATTTTTTTGATATATTTGGTTACAACTGGTTGCATATTTTAACTCAAATATTTTTTCTCTCGACATCAATTTTACTTTTAAACCGATCAACAAATATAAACCCCTTAATTACATTTGGATTTTCATTAACTTTGACTTCTGTTAATTTTTTTCTGCCACAATATTCAATTACACCGATATTACTTTTATCATCCGCAATAGTGATCCTAAAAGATAGTAAATCTAGCTTCAATAGATTAAGTTTTTTAAGTATAGGCTTAATAATTTGGGCCTCTATGATTAGAATAGAGCCGTTTATTTTTAGCGTAATTGTCTTAATTCCCTATATTTTTTTATATCTTAAAAATAATTTCCAAAAAAAAATACTTTTAATTGGAATATCCCTTTCAATAATCCTTTCAGGTCTAAACTATCACTTCACGAAGAACTCATTGTCTTCAGGTTTTTTTTATGAAGATCTAGAGAAAAAAATAATACTAGACTATAAGGGGCGGGATTATTTTTATAAGAACCCAAATGATCTTAAAGCTAGTGGACTAACACTTAATGATGCTAAATTCTTTGGTCACTGGTTATTATTTGATAAAGAAATAAACAATAAAATTCTATCAAAAGAAAATATTCTAAAAATAAACTATAAATTTGGTGAACGATTTAAGTGGGGTGTGAATTCAATAATATTTTTATTTAAAAACAAAAATCTGAAATATCTAACCGGTCTTTTAATTTTAAGTTTAATTTTATCAAAAAACGTTGCCGCTCTATTATCATTTTTAATTTTTTCTTTTGCTATATTTTATTCAGGATATTTAGGAAGAGATCCCCTGATTAGAATATATTTAGGGCCGTTAATTGTTTTAACCCTATTTAATTTGAGTTGTATTAAGTTAAAAAAACACACAGTAATTTACCTAATAATTAGTTTCTCATTACTTATCATTTTTAATTTAAAACCCTTGGCCCATAAAACACTATGGAAAGAAGATACGGCAAGAATTCGACTTTCTTGGGTACTAAATAAGGTTAAAAAAATAGAAACTGATATCATCTGGTGGCCATTTTCAACAAACTTTGCAGATGATTTTTACCGAATAAAAAATCTTCCTAATATACGAAAACTACAATTTATAAGACCGAATTATAATTGGGGAGATGCAAGTGACCCTAGGGGTGAAAAAAGACAAAAAAAGTTTAAAAAAGACTTCACAACCATTGGTATAAGCTTAATCGTTGATGACATTAACTATTTCAAAAGGTTTTTGCCTATTTTTGAAAATTATTGTCTTGAACACTTTCATGGGAAATTGCAGGAAAAATATTTAACAAATAAAGATAAAACTATTTCTATTGCCACAATTAATTGTAAAATCTAAATTTTCTGTAATTCGCAATAGTGAGTTTGTTTTTTCTTATTTTCAATAAGGATATATCGATCAATTAAAAGATCATCCTTTTTTATTACCTCTACTTTTGTCACGACCTTAGTTAAAGGAGAAACTTTTTTAATGGGAATCCAATTTCTAGGATTAAATAACCCAACCGCACAACTTAATCCCGAGAAATCATAAGAATGACAGAAGTCTCTATAAATTTTGTAGTTAAAAGATTTTGTGGTTTGAACTGTTTTCACCATATCCGTTCTATAAAAGAAACGCAGTTTTGTATTTTTCTTATATTGCCGATCAAATGATCGGTGGTGAGTGTAACTCTTATCTTTTAGACCTGCAATGTAGTAATTCTCATAAAGGGCGGCACTAACAAATCTCTTATCTTGTTTGATTTCAATTTCCGAATTCACACCAAATGCCCTTGAGATTTTTGCCCCATCACGAGCAGAAAATAAAATACTACAAGGCGAAGAAGTAACGACGTATCGCCCCTCGATTCCTGCAAAGGATTTTAGGTTGAACATTAAAAACGGTAAACAAATAATAATATTTAATTTTTTCATGAAAGCTAGGTATATAATTAAAAATGAAAATAATAGAAGTTTTGTATTTTTTATCAAAATTCAGGAGACAAGTTGAATTCCCTTCTCACATTACTTGATGATATAGCGACAACTCTAGATGATGTCGCAGTGATGACAAAAGTTGCAATAAAAAAAACGAGTACTCTAATGAGTGATGATCTCGCCGTTAATGCAGGCGTCATAAATGGTGTCGCAGCAAACCGAGAGATACCAATTATAACAAAAATATTTCTTGGAAGCTTAATAAATAAGATTTTCGCCATCGCCTCAATTTTATTTATTGATTATCTTTATTCTCCCCTAGTTCATCATCTTCTTTTTTTTGGCGGTATTTATCTTTGCTATGAAGGTGCTCATAAAGTAGTTGAAAAAATAAAAAATAAAAAAAATAAAAATGAAGATAAAAAAACAGAAAAACAACGAATAAAAGGCGCTATTATCACTGATCTCGTTTTATCTTTTGAGATTATTACCATGGCAAAATCATCTATAAAGGGAGATTACCTTGATGTCGTTATCAGTCTTTGTATTGTGGGGCTACTGGCAAGTATTTTAATTTATGGGCTCGTGGCGGTTATCATTAAAATCGATGATTTTGGATTATTTTTATTACAAAAAGGTAATCCAAAAATGGGAAATGCCTTTATTCAATTAATGCCAAAACTAATGAAGCTTTTAGGTTTTGTGGGAACAACAGCAATGTTTTTAGTTGGTGGGAGTATAGTCATTCATTACTTTCATCTTAATTATTACACAAACCAAATACTTCAAGATTTAGTCGTTGGCTCCTTTTCTGGATTACTGGCCATTTCGTTAATAACTCTATTTTCGAAAGTAAAAAAGCTATTGTTGTAATAGGAGTAAATATAGATAACCAAGTAACAAAAAACCTCTCGTATCATCAGTTTTTCTTTTCGATTGATTAAAGGTATTAATAAATCATCCACTTAATCTTTCGATAAGAACGTATTGAGTTTAAATACCCTGTAGTTCTTTTATTTTTAGGATCAGTAAAGTCTGACCAAATTGATCCTTTTGCTCTGCCCATTAAAGACTTAGAGATAATAATCGATGCCTCGTTGTAAGCATCCTCACCTACAGCGTCGTAATTTTCAAGTGATGTTCCTTGGCAATTTCTTCTCGCATCTCTTGCAACATAGGCAATTGTTCCAGGAGCAAATTTGATATTTATAAGCTGATAATAGCTTGCGCCAGAAACTGTTTTTCTTTTATTTGCCGGATGAATCGACCCAGAAATATCCATAATGACAATATTTTTGAAACGCTGCTTTTTAACAACATATCTAGCGATTATTTCAACATACTTATCATGTCTGCTATGTGAACTTGACTCCGATTCACCTTTTAGATCATACTCTATTTTCTTAACGCCCTTTGGGTACTTTGCTCGATTCATTAATTGATAAACATTAACAAACCTTCTTTGTGATAAATTTTGATTATAATCACGATTTCCACACTCATCCGCGTGAGCTTTAACAATAATTCTATTTGTTGTTGAAGGAAGTTTGGAAATAAAATTTTTAATTTTTTTTCTATATTTTCTTTTTACAAAGTCACTGTCTTCATTAAAAAATATCTTTAATTTCTTTTCTTTATATTCCCGTAACGCTCCATTAGAAGTTATTCTACATAGTTTTAAATTAAACGGACTTCCCTTAAAACCACGCCAGATCGATTCCCTTTTATAAAGCATTGGATCTTTAAAAACACCTGCAAATAATGAAAAAGATATTAATAATAACGAACCTGAATAGAATATACTCTTTTTACTCAACACAAAAAACTCCTAATCTTAAGATCTACAGTAGTGAGATTATGTTGAGGAGATGAGTGTAATGTTTATAGAGTTTTTAAAAATAACAATGGATTTACAAGGCCTTATAATTACGACTGATGGCCTTCACTTACTGTTTTTTTACGGTCGACTTCATAATACTTAATGAGCTAATTTTTTTGGGGGTATCAACAACAAGACCATATAGTTTATTACCAAGGCCTGGTTTATTTACAATAATATCAACAATATAATATCCGTCTTTAATTTTTATTTTATTAAAAATATCTCCCTCAAGAAAGATAGTATATTCTCTAGAGGTTTTAGGATAAACAACAAGCCGACATTTTCTTTGTTTATTACACTTAACTTCGCCTTTAACTTTATATTTTCCCGTTTTATAAAATTCAACCCCCGCACTCATCGGCCCATCATATTGATAGGCGAAGGTAGGTAAAATAATTAAAAAATATAAAAGTTTAAAAAATTTCATCATTATTAGTATTTTATTAATGGTTCATTCTCGCAAATTTTTAGTGCATTATAGTTTTGTAATGTATTTATGTCTTTCTTCTTTAATATATGTCTTTTCGCTTGAAAAAACTTAAGATTATTAATTGCCTTTCTCGTTTTAACATTTTTCAGATGAACTTTATGAAGTTCATCGTTATTAGGTTTCATCATGGGTTGTAAAGTATCCGTTAAAAAATTATCTGTATCTTCCTCGATTTCTTTTAAAGTACAATTTCCCTTGCTTAATGATTCAGAAATAGAATCATGGAACTTCGCGAAGGCCCTTAAATATTTCTTTTTTGGTCTCTCGTTGATAAATCTATTTTCGATACCAGAAAAGGCAGACTTCACTTTTTTTAATACTAATTTATTTTCTTTTTCCATATTTCTAAAATATTGATTTGTGTATTCTTCATGATTTTTTTCATTTTGTTGAAGTTTAGATTCTTCTTTTTTTATTTTCTGGCAAACTTTTTCGCAGGGATCCATCGCCTTATCTGTATACACTTTGATTTCTTTTTTGAGTTGAAGCATTTCCTCTTTTTCTATATCGGAAATCCCCGAATCATCCCATTGTTTACTATTTAAGTCCTGCCATTTCTCTTGGATTGCTTTACACATTGGATTTTTTCGACAGATCACTCGATTAATTAATTCAATTCGATTTTTGTTACTTAAAATTTCATTTTCCGCATTATTCATTTTCCCAAAGATTGTCTCATCGGTAATTTTTTTTAAATCATCCATAATTTTTATTTCAAGATTTTCATTTTGAAGATACTCATCCATTGTTTTTTGAATTCTTGTATCCGCTGATTCTAGAATCGCGAGGGTTTGATCATTATTAAAATCATAATTATCTCCAGTGATAAACCGGGTGTCTTTTTCAAGAACACGACGCTCAAGCTCAAGCTCTGTTTTTAATGCCCCCATATAAAAATCTTCATCAGTTGCTTCTAATGACTCCAAAGGGCAAGGGATTTCTATCTTGATCTCACTTACCGAGCTTTCAGGTAGGTGAAGATTATTTTTATTAAAATAATTTAATAAATATTTTTGTGAAGATAATAAAGGAGTAGATCGTGGTGTTTTTTTTGCCATGTACCTTTGTATTTCACTAAGACTAAAAGCATTATCACCATCAAGATCATACTTTTTATAACTAGAAGCATATCTCCCACTCATACCAATTCTAAGCTCGTTCATTGCCTTCGCGATATTTTCACCGGTATAGGACATTTCACCTTCATCGGCGGCACTAAGCCCGCACACATTATTCATTGTTTCACCTGTTTTTGGATCAAATAGGGAATCAAGCATTCCCCCACTATAGCAATGATCAAAATTAAAAATAAGCGGGGGAACATGGGGACATTTACAGTTTTTACATTGGCAATGAAGCATGGTTTGTTTTTGATTGATTTCTACTATTTTTTTTCGCATCTCAGATGCAGTGATCGAATCCTCCCCCATTGAAACCTGGCTTTCCATTCGAGATGGATCACTAAAGCACTCCGTTTCAGACTCACAATCATCCATCCCAATTTTATTTCCATGATCACTAAGGGTGATAACCGTGCCTTCTGTTCCCGATTCCACTGTTTTATCCAGGGAGTTAAAAAATGTCTTTTTATTAAGTGACTCCCCTGCAGCGTCACTAAGTTTTTGATAGCGCCTGACGTAACCATAGCATTCACTTGTATTACTACTTAATTCTTTATTTTCTGTGGGGACTAAAATTCTTCGACACTTGTGCTTTTTTAACGCCCGATGGGTTCTAAAAACATCCATATAAAATTCACAATTATCTCCATGCCCGTTATCACCGTTAACAGATAACTGTGCTAACCCTCGGCAATTATCATTAGCAAATGAATGGCCAAAACTGATAAAAAATAAAAGGGTAAAAAAATGATTAATGATTTTTAACCCCTTGCCCAAACTGAGCTTCAAAATAATTTTCTTCTTTTAAGGGAATCACACAGCG
>Ga0233434_1000827_pt1 | contig 33301 bp, 29 predicted proteins | sample SI_122_August201_4_FD_182738 | JGI IMG/M metagenome (GOLD analysis project Ga0233434, IMG submission 182738) | Seawater microbial communities from Saanich Inlet, British Columbia, Canada - SI_122_August2016_120_MG | ecosystem: Environmental > Aquatic > Marine > Inlet | place: Canada: British...
TTTTATGTTTATGACATGAGCGTTGATCTTCGCCAAATCACCTGGATGCGTGCCCAATGGAAGCGTTTTCGCCGCATTCTCTGGGGGTGTAGCGGTGCGGCTTGGTTATTGTGCTGTGCTGGTATTATCTTCGTCGGACCAAAGCAACTTCCGGTATTAATTGCACTGGCGTTCATGTTCTTGATCGTCACCGGAGTCTTTATTTATCTCTTTTACGTCTCGCGCCGGGAAAGCAAGAATCTCGAGCGTCAAGCCATCGCCATTCGCACCGCACTGGCAGAGGGAAATCCGGCCGAATAGGCCGAAGGCAGTTCGTGAAAATCCAATGCAGTTTCTTGACAGAAAGTATTGGTTAATCTTATCTTACGTAGATTAATAACGATCTTTTTCGCTCGATAAATTTCCTCGCCATACCCTTGTAGAGACCAGGATGGATCCCGCCCATTCGCTCGACGACATAACGCGCCTGACGGCGCAGACGGATAGCTTCAAAGACGTCATCACCCGGCTTGCAAACGGGCAGGAACAGATCCTACTGCACGGACTGCCCTCCACCCTCGCCGCCTTTTTAGCCATACACGTCCGTCACACCCTAGACCGCACAGTGCTAGTCGTCGCCGCCAACGAAGACCGCGCCGAGCAATGGCGCGACGATCTACAGGCGATTGCCGGTGAGGAAATCGTCTGTTATTTCCCGACTTGGGACGTCGAACTCTACGACCGCCGGTCCCCCGACAATGAAATCACCGGTCTGCGCATCGAGGCCGCCTCCCGCCTGATGCGCGGCGAACCGACCATCGTCGTCGCGCCTGCCCAGGCCCTATTGCTACCGCTGATACCGCCGCACGCCCTCGAACTGGGTTCCCTCTCGTTCAAAATCGGCGAAGAACAGGAACCCGACGCGCTCTGTTCGCATCTGATCGACTGCGGTTTCGAGCGCGTACCGGCCATCGACGGCATCGGGCAGTTCAGCTTGCGCGGCGGCATCCTCGACGTCTACCCCTTCGGGGTCGAACACCCCTATCGCATCGAATTCTTCGGCGACGAGATCGAATCGATCCGCCGCTTTAATGTCAACACACAGCGCTCGCTCAGCAGTTGCGAAGAAGCCTGGGTGCTACCGGCGCGCGAAGTCATCTTGGGTTCACCCTTTTACGAGGACTATCTGCAGCGCATAGAGGCCGCCGACGCCGGTGAAGCACTGTCGCCGCTGCGCGACCAGCTTGAATTGGGCGAGTCACTCGAAGGCATCGAATCCTATTCAGCCCTGCTCTACGGCCGCGACAACGGGCTCTTCGAATACCTCGAAAAACCCCTGATCTTCCTCGAAGAGGACCACGAGATCGCCGAAGAGCTCGACAAGGTACTGGCCCGCCCTAACAAGGAATACGAACGCCACCAAGAGCGCGGCACGCACTTCCCGCCCGACCAACTGTTGCGCAACCAAGAGTGGCTCTCCGCACAACTGGGCACGCACACCCGGCTCGAACCCGCGCCGCTCGGTCGCCTCGAAGAAGCCGTGCGCTTCGACGCCAAGGAGCCGCGCGTATTTGAGGGCGAGCTGCCCCTTTTGCGGCAGGAGATCGAACGGCTGTCGGACGAGTTTTACGCCATCCACATCCGCTGCGAGACCAAGGGGCAGACCGAACGCCTGCAGGAGATCTTCGAGGAGTGGCCCGACGTGCGCTTCGGGCTCGGCTCGCTGCACCGCGGCTTCACCTTTCCGCAGGCGAAACTCGCGGTGCTCAACGACCACGAGATTTTCAGCCGCCAGAAACGCCGCTACCGCTACCGCCGGTTCCGCCAGGCCGCCGCCATCTCCAACTACGGCGCCCTCCAGCGCGGCGACTTCGTCGTGCACATCGACCACGGCATCGGCCGCTACGGCGGTATCCGCCGCCTGTCCATCGGCGGCCGCGACCACGACTGCCTGACCGTCACCTACCAGGGCCAGGACAAACTCTTCATCCCCGTCGAACAACTCGATCGCCTGCGCAAATACTCCTCCTCCGAGGGTGAAGCGCCGCTACTCAGCAAGTTGGGCGGCACCGCCTGGGAAAAGCTCAAGGAGCGCACGCGCGAAGAGATCTTCAAGATGGCCAGCGAGTTGATGCAACTCTACGCCGAGCGCAAGGCCAGGCCGGGCGTCAGCTTCTCGGCCGACGGCCCGATGCACCGCGAGATGGAAGCCGCCTTCCCCTTCCAGGAAACGCCGGACCAGTTGCGGACAATGGACGAGGTCAAACAGGACATGGAATCGCCGCACCCGATGGACCGCCTAGTCTGCGGCGATGTCGGCTACGGCAAGACCGAGGTCGCCGTGCGTGCCGCTTTCAAGTCCGTCTTCGACAACCGCCAGGTCGCCGTACTAGTGCCCACGACTATCCTCGCCGAACAGCACTACCAGACCTTCTCCGAACGCATGTCGCACACCCCGACGCGCGTTGAGGTACTCAGCCGCTTCCGCACCCCGAAAGAGCAGAAAAAGGTCCTTGAAGACGTCAAAAGCGGCAAGGTCGATGTGCTCGTCGGCACCCACCGTATCCTCTCCAAGGACATCCGCTTCCGCGACCTCGGGCTGATGGTCGTCGACGAGGAACAACGCTTCGGCGTCAAGCACAAGGAGCGGCTCAAACAGCTCAAGCGCATGGTCGACGTGCTGACTCTGACCGCGACGCCGATCCCGCGCACATTGCACATGTCGATGATGGGCGCACGCGATATGTCGGTGATCAACACTCCGCCGCAGGACCGCCTGCCGATCCACACCGAGATCCTCGCCTTTGACGAGACGCGCATCGCCGAGGCGATCTACCGCGAAGTCGAACGCGGCGGCCAAGTCTACTTCGTGCACAACCGGGTGCAATCGATCCACCGGCTCAAGGACTACCTGCAGGACCTGTTGCCCCAGGTGCGCTTCGCCGTCGCGCACGGCCAGATGCCACCTAGACAGCTCGAAAAGATCATGTTCGACTTCATGGAAGGGAAATACGACTGCCTGGTCTGTACCATGATCATTGAGTCGGGCATTGACATCGCCTCAGTCAACACCATCCTGGTCAACCGCGCCGACACCCTGGGCCTTTCCCAGCTCTACCAAATCCGTGGCCGGGTCGGCCGCTCCAGCGAACGGGCCTACGCCTACCTGCTGGTGCCCAAGGGCAAGACGCTGACTAAGAAGAGCCGCATGCGCCTGCGGGCGATAGAAGAATTCGCCGAACTCGGCTCGGGTTTCAACATCGCCATGCGCGACCTCGAGATCCGCGGTGCCGGCAACCTGGTCGGGGCGCAACAACACGGTTTTATCGCCGCCGTCGGTTTCGACCTCTACTGCCGTCTGCTCGACGAGGCGATGCGCGACATCAAGGGCGAGACGGTGCCCGACAGCCCTGAACCCGATATCAAGATCGCGGTCTCGGCCTATATACCGGACGACTATGTGCCCGACCCAGATCAGAAGATGGAATTCTACCAGCGATTGGCCGATGCCGGCCGCATCGTCGACCTTTTAGAGATTCACGAGGAGATGAAGGACCGCTTCGGCCGCCTGCCGCAACCGGCGCGTTCGCTAATGCACATAACGGAAATCAAGGTCATGGCCCGGCAACTAGGCGCCGAGAGCGCGCAACTAGAAAAGAGCCGTTTCCGCCTTGTCTTTCCCGCCGAGCGGCAGGTCTCGCCGGTCGATATACAGCGCATGGTGGAGAAATGCTCGACGCAACTCGATTTCGACCTCGGCGAACGACTGAGCATCGAGGTCCAGGTGCAGGGCCGCGACGAACTTGAACGATTGGAAAAGGCCCGCGACACCTTGGAGGAAATCCTCTGAAAGCCCTGATCGCCATCGCGCTCTGCGCGCCGCTGGCCTGCAGTTCGCCGCGTTCCCACGACCCCTCCGTCGCCCATGTCGGCGACGCTAAGTTCACTGCGTCCGAGCTCGCAAGCCAGTCCACGCCGGGTCTCGCCCCCAACGCGACGCAGAATGAGCGCGCGCAGATCGTCGAAAACTGGGTACGGCAGGAACTGCTCTACCAGGAAGCCCTAACCCGCAAGCTCGATCAGCAGGCACGGCTGAAAATGCTGCTTGAGCAGACACGACGCGACCTATTGGTAGCCGCCCTGCTCGATGACGAATTCAGCAGTGAGAAACTCGACTTCAGCGAAGATGACATACTGCGCTACTACGACGTGCACCAGGACCGGTTCCAACGGGCTATTCCCGAAGTTAAGGCCCGCCACATCCTGCTCTCCAGCCAGCGCGAGGCCAACGCCAGGCGGCAGGCGTTACAACGAGGCGAGAAATTTACCGATGTGGCCCACGAGCATTCGCTCGACGTCGACACCCGCTACCAGAGCGGTGACCTAGGGTATTTTTCCGAAGTCGATGAGCCGAGCCTTTGGGCGGCGACCCGTGAGCTACCGCTCAACCGCGTTTCCAAATCGATACGCACCGAGTACGGCTATCACCTGATCCAAATCTTAGAACGCCAGGAAGCCGGCACCATCCGCAACCTCGAACAAGTGCGTGCCGATATTATCGAGGCCCTGGTGCGCGAGCGCCACAAGGCCAAACTCGACCAATTGGTCGAGCAACTCAAAAACACCTCAGACTGGGCCGTCAAAAATCCAGTCTTACAAACCGCGCATTCCGCCGCTGACAGCCAAGCGACGGCCATGTAGCGCCAGGCCCCTCAAATCATATGCTACTGCAACGATTAAATCGCCCCCTGCTCATCCTCTGCACCGCGCTCTGGCTCGCGCCACAAGCCTGGGCGGCACCTGAACTGATCGACCGCATCGTCGCCACTGTCGACTACCAGACCATTCTCTGGTCCGAGCTCAACTATCGTCTGCGTTTTGAAGCGGAACAGCGCGGCCTCTCGTCCTTTACTGAGCCCGGCAAGCTTGAAGTCTTGCGCAGCGAGGTCCTCAAAGACATGGTCGACGAGCAGGTGTTGATCCTCAAGGCCCAGAAGGACAGCATTCAAATCGACAATAATGAAGTCGAGGAAATGCTTGGCCAACAATTCCTGCTAGCCAAGAGCAGCATGGACGACGGCGAGTTCGGTCGCATGTTGGAACGCGTGGGCCTGACCGAACGCCAGCTTAAGGCGCGTTACCGCAAGGAGATTCGCCACCGTCTGCTCTCGCGCCAGATACGCGCCTTCGTCGCCTACCGGGTCCATGTCGGCCACCGCGACGTCGAGGCGTTCCGCATAGCCCATGTCGACAGCCTGCCGAACCAGATTTCGCTCAGCCACATCCTGCTGCAGATCCGGCCAAGCGACGCCGTGCTCGCAGAAAAACTCGCGCGTATAGGCGAGGCCCAAACGGCACTAGCCGCAGGTGAGGACTTCGCCGCCGTCGCCCGCGAGTATTCCGAAGACCCCGGCAGCGCTAGCCACGGCGGTGAACTCGGCTGTTTCTCCGCCGGTACGATGGTGAGCGAATTCGAGGAGGCGGCCTTCACGCTCAAACCGGGCGAGACCAGCGAACCAGTGCTCAGCCCTTACGGCTACCATTTGATCAAGCTGGAGGAGAAACGCGAAGACGCCCTCTGCGCCAGCCATATCCTGATCCTAGCCAGGACCAGCGACGACGACAAGGGAAATACGCACGACAAACTGCTCGAGCTGCGCAAACGGGCACTCAACGGCGAGGAATTTTCTCAGCTTGCCCGCGAATACTCGGGCAACCCGCAAACGGCGCAACAGGGCGGCCTCTGGGGCAATTTCCCCAGGGAGCAGATACCCGAGTTCCTCAAGCCTTACCTCAACGGCCTCAAGTTGGGCGAAATCAGCGAGCCGTTCTTCCTCGAAGAAGGCGGCCATATCATCAAAATCAACGACGACCAAGCAGCGCTCGAAGGCCTGATCCGCGAAACCCGCACCGAACAGGCAATGCGCAAACTAATCGACGAATACCGGCAGCAGATCCATATCGAGACGCGTCTCGACGAGGAAGACCTGCGCCGACCGGGTGACGATGCGACTGGATATCTTTCTGAAGAACACGGGGCTGATCAAGCAGCGCAGTGAAGCCAAGCGGGCCTGCGACGCCGGACGGGTGCAAATCGGCGGCCAGCCGGCCAAGGCCTCGCACCTGGTAATCATCGGTGAGCAGATCACCATCGAGACCGACGTCCGCCTGCTCGACGTCGAAGTGCTGAGTGTCCCGGCACGACCGCCGGCCAAGCGCGACCGCCACCGCTTTTACCGAATAATCCGCGACGAACACCGCGACCCATACGACGATTTGAGCTTTTAGGACAAAACCGTTGACAGACGACAAAATTCCACAGGCCCCCTACCAGGGACTCGCCCCGATATACGACTATGTGATGCGCCACGTCGACTACGAGGAATGGGTCGACTACGTGCATTCGCTCATCGAGCGACTCGCCCCCGACACTGAACAAGTCGCCGACTTGGCTTGCGGCACGGGCAATATGTCCCTCGAACTCAAACGCCTGGGTTACGAGGTGACCGGCGTCGACCTTTCCGAGCCCATGCTGCGGGTCGCCAATGGCAAGGCCGGCAGCGAGGCTGGTATGGAATTCGTACAACGGGACCTGCGCGAATTGGAGGGTCTGGGGCCCTTCGACGCGGTGGTCTGTATGTACGATAGCTTTAACTACATGCTCGAAGCAGAAGACCTCGACGAGGCCCTCGCCAGCATCGCCAGCATCATCCGCCCGGGTGGACTCTTCGTTTTCGACGTCTGCACCCAGCGCAACTCGCTGCGCTATTTCCGCGATATGCGCGACAAAGAAACAGGGCCGGGGTTTTCCTACGAACGGTACAGCGTCTACGACCCGGCCACTAGATTGCAGAGCAACCATTTTCAGATACACTACGAAGAGGGCGACGTGGTGCTAGAGGAAACGCACGTCCAGCGGATCTATCCCGTTGCCACCATAGTCAAACGCGTCAAAGCGAGCGTCTTCGATTTGCTCGATGCCTTTGACGGTTTCACATTAAACGAGGGCACCGAGGATTCCGACCGCATCCACTTCGTCCTGCGCGCACCGACACCGGAGAATTGATTTGGACCTGAAACTACAGGCCGTGCGAGCCTTCATTGAGCAGGGAGACGACTTCCTGCTAACGACCCACGTCAACAGCGACGCCGACGGTTTGGGCGCCTGTATGGCCTTGGCCCGCCTGTTGCGGGGGTTGGGCAAGCGCGCCGACATCGGCTTGCCGGACCCGCCGGCCGAGCAGTGCTATTTCCTCGCAGGCTGGCCCGACGTGCACCACTATACCGACCTAGACCTGTCCGGCTACAGCTCGGCTATTATCGTCGATTGCCCTTCGCTCGACCGCATCGGCCCGGTCCGCGAAAACTTGCCCACCGGTCTTCGCATCCTCAATATCGACCACCACCACGGCAACGATAACTTTGGCGAGATCAATCTGGCCGAAGATATAAGCTCTACCTGCGAATTGGTCTACCATCTCGTCTCCGGCCTCGGCTACGAGATCGACGCGGCGATGGCCACCCAGCTCTATACGGGCATCATCTTCGACACCGGCAGCTTCCGTTTTTCGCTGACCAAGCCATCGACCTTCGCAGTTGCGGGCGCCCTAGTGCAACTCGGCGTGCAACTCGACGATATCGCCAATCACGTTTTCGGCAACAAGAGCTTCGACTCGGTCAAGCAACTCGGTCTGGCCATCGACAGCATCCAACTCCACCTCGCCGACCGTGTCGCCGTGCTGCACCTCGACCGCGAGGGCATGCAAGCCGGAGACCCCGACGAAATCGTCAACTACGGCCTTATGGTCAAGGGCGTCGAAGTCGCCGTGCTGCTCAAAGAACAAGAGCCCCAGCGCTACCGCGTCAGCCTGCGCTCGCGCGATACCGTCGACGTCAGCGAAGTGGCCAGGCTCTTCGGCGGCGGCGGCCACTCCCGCGCCTCCGGCTTGCGCCTCGAAGGCGAAGCAAGCGAAATTACCAAAAAAATACTGGCCGAAATCGGCCGTTATCTGGCTTGAGGAATAACAACGTGCATCTGATCACTTTGAAAGACTGGTCCTCCGGGGACATACACCAGGTCGTCGAACGCGGCCTGGCCGTCAAGAGCAACCCGCAGCACTACGCCGGCGCCATCGCTGGGCGCACCGTGGCCCTGTTGTTCCAGAAGACCTCGACGCGCACCCGCTGCGCCGGCGAAATCGGCGCGACGCAACTCGGCGGGCACGCCCTCTACCTCGACTGGCAGAACACCAACTTCGGCCTGGCCGACCTCGGCGATGAGTTCCGCGTGCTCTCCAGCTACTCCGACTTTATCGTCGCGCGCCTGCTTGAACACGCCGACATACTGCGCGCCGCCGAAGCTTCGCAGGTGCCGCTGATGAACGGCTGCTGCAACCGCTACCATCCTTTACAGGCGCTGACCGACCTGATGACCTTGCAGGAGTCCTTCGGCAAACTCGAAGGCCTGCGGCTGACCTATGTCGGCGTCCTCAACAATGTTGCCAACTCGCTGATCGCCGCCGGCATCAAAGTCGGCATGCATGTCACCTGCGTCTGCCCCGAGATCAACGCCGCCGCCCGCGACGACGAACTCTACGCCGAAGCCACACGCCTCGGGCTCTACGAATACACCGAGAAACTGCATCCGGCGTTAGAAAAATCCGACGCCATATACACCGACACCTGGATCGACATGGAATTCTTCGGCGAGCCCAAGTTCGCCGAAGAAAAAGAGCGGCGCGTCGAGCTCTTCCAACCCTACCAACTCAACCGCGAACTGCTCGCGGACCTAGACCTGAAGATCCTGCACTGCCTTCCCGCCCACCACGGCTACGAAATCGAAGGGGCCCTTTTGCACGACGAGCGCTCGCTGATCTTCACACAAGCCGAAAACCGACTGCACAGCCAGAAAGCCGTAATGCTTAAGCTGGCGGGCGCACTCAGTTGAACCAGGCATGAACTTTCGTTCCTTATTTGGCGCGCTCCTCGCGCTCTTCCTCTGCTATTTGCCAAGCAGCGCCCAAGAAGAGCCGCAAGAAGAGCTGCAGGAACAGGCGACCGCGGCACCTCTCGAGTGGGAACCCTCCAAATATCGGATCACCAAAGCCCACCTCCTGCCGATGCAGCGCGGCCCGCAAGCCGGAGTCAGCCAGGGGCGTTTTATCATCAACTTCGGCAGCCGCGAGGGCGTGCAACCGGGCGGTATCTTCCGCGTAATGAACCGCGGCAAACTCATGGGCCTAGTCAGCATCAGCCGCGCCTGGCGCGACAGCGCCGAAGCCCGCATCGTTCGGCTCGTGCACAAAAACAATCCCGAATCGCCAGTCTCGCTCGAACCAGGTTATTATCTCGAACCCAAGCTCGTGTTATTAGAGACGATCCAATTCGAAAAAGGCGAGCCCGTCATCACCCCCGAAATGTATGAGCGCCTGCACTACGTAGCACGCTTTATCCGTTCCTATCCGCAGTTTCCCCTGATGCTCGAAGGCCATACCGACAACACGGGCAAAAGAGTAGAAAATAAAAAACTGGCGCAGGAACGCGCCGAAGGCGTGCGGCTTTTTCTTAACGAGGTCTATCGCTTGCCGATGAAGCAAATGCACCCGGTCGGCTATGGTCAGGAACGGCCCGTCGCCATCAACGCCACGGAAAAAGGGCGTTATCGCAACCGTCGGGTCGATATCGTGCTGATAGACGCTTTGCCGCGATAGTGGAAATGGGCCCGGGACCATCCAGGAAAATCACAGCACGGCCCTCTTGCACTGACTGCAGGACGTTCTACATCACCCAGACTTACACCGGTTGATGTAGGTCACCCGAGTACGGTGCGAGGCCTAAACGGGGGGGATCACTCCTGCGGGCTATACCCTACCCACTCTCTCCAGCGACTGGAGAAATATGTTAGTGGGGAAATAAATTGGGGGGGGATTTGCATTTAGTGCTCACCCCCAACCTTCAGCGGTCCCCTCACACCTTCGTCGGTATAATCTCGCCGCCGCCCTCGTTATAGCGAATCGCCTCGTCAACCATATCGAAGACCGAAAGCTGCGGAGCATAACCAAAATCGTTGCGCGCCGCCGACAGGTCGTATTCGTAGAAGTTCGGTGTAGTCGCCAGGTCGACCACCGAATAGGGGATGCCCATTTTTTCCGACATATAGGGAATCAGTTCGTCCCAGGCGAACGGTTTGTCAGCGCCAATCTGGTAGACCTTGCCAAACGTGTTCTCATTGCCGACCGCCTGTTCGTAGGCATGCACGACATCGCGCACCTCGATATTGTGTTTTTTCCACGACCGCCCGTTGATATCCCGCGCGACGATCAGACGGGGGCCGCCGTCATCCTCGGCTTTTAGACGCTCATACGTCGCCTTGCCCACATCGTCTTCTCTATGCTCGAATTGCTGGAGGAAAGTCTCCAGGTGGAACGCCGGAAACTTCAGAATTTCGCCGGCACCCCACACATTGGCGAAGCGGATGACCGTAGCAGGCAGATTGTCGTGCCGGCAATAGCGCTCGACCAAATTCTCACACAGCACCTTGGTATAGCCGTACCAACCGGTCGCGACCAACGGCAGCGAGTCTTCGGCAATGGGGTCGTCGATGCCATTCGGTGGGTATTTGTCCATTGTCGCGTCGGTGCTAGTGGCGATCACGTGCTTTAGCTGGTCCCCCAGTTCAAGCGAGGCCTGCAATACATTAAAGGTGCCCATCACATTGGTCTGCATATACTGCTCGGGCGTAAAAGGCCCGCCGGCCTGGAACGCCGCGCCCAAATGCAGTATCACTTCCCGGCCTTCGGCCGCCGCTTGCACGTCGGCCAAGCTGGCGAGGTCGCCTTCGACGATCTCTGCACCGACCGACTGCATTTTTTGTGCCTGGCGGTCGCCTGGCCATACGAAACCCCTGACCTCATGGCCTTTATTCAGGAAATTTTGCGCGACATTAGCGCCGACGCGTCCGGTGATGCCAGTAATCAGGAATTTCATGGGTAATCTACACCTCTTCGATTAGTGAATAGCCTCGCTCGCGGCACACCAGAGCGATACGCATTGCAAACGACAGAAAAAGGATACAAGCCCTTTTGTGGCACATGGTCAAGTGGGAAGCGGGGTTTGCCTTATGCACAAACGAGAAACGGCGCACGATCATTGCCCAAACGGACAACTACCATGCGCCGCAACTCTTGCTGATATTACACTAAAATCGCGTTAAAAAACTATGCGCTTACACAACCCGCAAACGCGCTCACTCGCCTATTATTTATCTTCGTCAACCTCTTTAACTTCCTCTTTAACCTGTCCCCAGGAAGTCTCTTCTACAGATGTCGCTAAATCGATCAGAATCTGCGAAAAGTCCGTCACCGTAGTACCGGCGGCCTGGCGCTGGCGAACACCTTCGGTAAACTCCTGCAAGTCCCAACCCGCCCGCTCAATCGCCGCTTTCAGCTCATCCGACCACTCGTCCGGCGCCTCTGCCATCGCCCGTTCGATCACACCGCGTTGAAAGTCGCGCAATCGATCGCCCTTTTCACCCCGCTTGCCCTCCATCAGCGCCTGACGCTGGCGAATACCATCGGCGATCTTTTCAATCGTGCTGTCAGGTTTAAGCTCCAGTATAGCCGCCTTAAGTTCCTCCGACCACTCGTCCGGGTCCGTTGCCATGGCCGCACGCCACACCCGCTCTTCACCCCGCTTGCTCTCCACCAACGCCTGACGCTGGCGAATACCATCGGCGATCTTTTCAATCGTGCTGTCAGGTTTAAGCTCCAGTATAGCCGCCTTAAGTTCCTCCGACCACTCATCCGGGTCCGTTGCCATCGCCGCACGCCACACCCGCTCCGCACGCTGTTTGCCCTCACCACCCGCCGCACGACGGCGCGCCGCTTCCATTCTCTCACGACCTTCTTCAGCAGTTATGTCACCATTGGCCACCGCCTCGCGAATCTTCAAGCCGATGGCGTCGAGATCTAGAGCACCCTCATCCCGCTTCTGCGCCGCCTGCCGCTGAACTTCTGCCCATTTTTCACGACCTTCTTCGGGCGTAATATCGCCGCGTTCGATCGCCTCACGGATCCTCAAACCAATGGCATCAAGATCCATATCGTGTGTCTCGCGATCACCCTCACCAGCTACCCTCTCGCCCGTCTGCGCGATGCCTGCACTAGGCAAGGTCACCGCAGCCAGGGCAAAGAGCATCAAGCCGGCCAACACGCGAGAGCGCGTGCCCATGCGGCTTGCTCCGCCATGCAGTGTTCTACGGATACGCAGCGCCAAATCTGACTCGGCGGCGGCAAATACATTCATCATGGGAATTCTCCTTTTTAAATGCGATTTCAACTGCGCGAGTTCGGCAACACTGGTCAACCCGCAAGCATATGCTTCTGGGCGGCCTGTCGCGTTGACGACCAGATCGTCGCAGGCCTGTTCGGCTTCGCGCTGCAGCATGCGCCCACACAGCCAGGCGGCTGGATGAAAAAACAAGAGCGCCACAACCAGCCGCTGTAGCAATAATGTCAAGTTATCTAGGCGGCGCACGTGCGCCAGTTCGTGCATCAGCACCAATTCGAGTTCGTCGGCGCGTAATTTGTCCAACAACTCGGCAGGGATCACGATCAACGGCCTGAAAATGCCCATCACGATCGGAGAGCGGACAACGTCGGAAGTCGCCACGCCAACATAGGTATTGACCCGTAGCGCCCGGCGCGTCTGCTGCAGCACGTTAAATAGATATCCGTTGCTATGTACCCGCGCCCGGCGCCGCAACTTCCAAATAACGCCATAACCGACCAGCATCCTCCCCAGCAATATAGCGACGCCCGCAGCCCACACCGCCGCCAGCCAGCCAGCCATGAGCAAAGACGCAGAACGCACATTGGCAACGGCAACAGTGTTGGATATTTCAACAGATGCCAATGAAGGCGCATAGCGCAGCAACGAACCCTCGGGTTGCAAAATCAAAGCCAGTGGGGCAAATAGCGTCCAGGGCGAACTGATCGCGAAAGCGACGATCGGCTTGAGCAAAACTACCACCCAAAGAAAATGGCGCAGGGCCGGCGATTGCAGCGGCAGCAAACGACTAGCCAGTAACACCAAAGCCGCCAGCAACGCTAGTTCGACGCTCAATTGCCCCAATCGGCTAAATAACTCGCCACCCAGTTGGTTTAATGTCACATTCATTGCTTGCCGTCCTGCCTGCCCTCCAGCGTCTTGTCCAACTCCGCGCGGATCGCCTTCAACGCCTCGTCGCTCAAAGACCGGCTGTCCAATAGCTGGCTGACTAGCGCTTCAGCCGAGCCGGAGAAAAATGAATCGATCACTTCGCCCAGCGACCGCCGGCCCGCATCATCGCGCGAAACAACCGGACGATAAAGATCCGCCTTGCCTTGTCGTTCTGAGACGAGAAAACCCTTGCCACGCAATATCCGCATCATCGTTAGCACCGTACTATACGCCATCGGTTTGACGGATTTGAGCCGCTCCTGGATTTGCTTGACGGCGGCGGGTGACTCGTCCCATAGGGCATTCATAATCAAGGTTTCAAGCGGAGTGAGTTTCTTGTCCGGCGATTCTTTGCGCACCATGGCTTACAAGCCCCTCCTACTAAAAGTTTAATTTCAAGATATCCACTAGCATTTACATTGTCAATTAAAAGTTTAGTAGGAAAGTAATCGCAGTAAACATATCCGGCATAAGTATATCGTGATGATATAAGAGACAGCGCCAATTACACCCCGTACCTACCGGCCTAAGCGGTCTAAGCGGTCTATCTTTTTGCAAGCAGCCGATAATTGACTCATCACAAAACGCCGACTAAACAACACCTTGCTGACATGAGGGCCGCCTTGACGTTTCTGTGAGAAGCTGATTAGTTATATAGTTGGTTTTTTGCTGATATTTACACGACATGCCTATAATAGACAAGGGAAAACGTATTCCTTTGAGGAATTTAACATAGTCGTATAAATCGTTTTTGGAATTAGTAAGTTTTTGGTAGAATAGTTGCGGACGGCCGAATCAAGGGCCAACCGATATTGACGTATTTTCTTTTACTCATGTTTTGGCGACATGCCCTAATAGACAAGGAAAAACGATGGCATCAACATCGAAGATTATCTACACCGAAACAGACGAAGCCCCGGCATTGGCCACTTATTCCCTGCTGCCCATTATCAAGATCTTCACTGAAGCCGCAGGCATCGCTGTCGAGACGCGAGACATCTCATTGGCCGGCCGCATTATCGCGAATTTCTCCGACCACCTGAGCGACGAGCAGAAACAGTCCGACGCGTTGACGGAACTGGGTGAACTGGCCAAAACACCCGAAGCCAATATCATCAAACTGCCGAATATCAGCGCGTCTATCCCGCAACTGACCGCCACGATCAAAGAGCTGCAAGAAAAGGGTTATGCCCTGCCCGACTATCCGGAAGACGCGACGACCGAGGCAGAAAAGGAAAGCAAGGCCCGCTACGCCAAGATCCTGGGTAGCGCCGTCAATCCCGTGTTGCGCGAAGGCAACTCCGACCGCCGCGTGGCCTCGGCGGTAAAAGAATACGCGCAGAAAAACCCGCACCCGATGGGTGCCTGGCCCGCCGATTCGAAATCCCACGTGGCGCATATGAGCGACGACGATTTCTACGGCAGTGAGCAATCGGCCGTCATCGCGGAAGCGGGCAATGTCGCAATCGAATTTGTCGATGGCGACGGCAACACGACCGTCTTAAAAGCGGAGACCGCCGTGCAAGCAGGCGAGGTGATCGATGCCACCCGGATGAGCGCCCGCGCCTTGCGCACCTTTTACGAAGCGGAGATTCAAGACGCCAAGGACCAGGGCGTGTTATTCTCGCTGCACCTAAAAGCGACGATGATGAAGGTCTCCGACCCGATCCTCTTCGGCCATGCGGTATCCGTCTACTACAAGGACGCGCTCGAAAAACACGCGACCGTATTGGCCAAAATCGGCGTCGACCTGAAAAACGGCCTCGGCGATGTCTACGCCAAAATCGCCAGCCTACCCGAAGCTCAACAAGAAGAAATCAAAGCCGATATCGCCGCGTGTTACGAAACCCGCCCCGAATTGGCAATGGTCAACTCCGATCGCGGCATCACCAATTTACACGTGCCGAGCGATGTGATCATCGACGCGTCGATGCCGGCCGCCATTCGCGAATCTGGGCAGATGTGGGGACCGGACGGAGCACAAAAAGACACCAAGTTCACCATTCCCGACCGCTGTTACGCGGGCATCTACCAGGAAACGATCTCCTTCCACAAAGAACACGGTGCCTTTGACGTGGCGACGATGGGCAATGTGGCGAATGTCGGGCTGATGGCGCAAAAGGCCGAGGAATACGGCTCCCACGACAAGACCTTCGAAATGGCAGGCAATGGGCGCGTGCGCGTCGTCGATGGTTCCGGGACGGTATTAATGGAGCACGAGGTGGAGGAAGGCGATATCTGGCGCATGTGCCAGGTGCGCGACTTACCCATCCAAGACTGGGTCAAACTCGGCGTAACCCGGGCACGCCAGACCGGCGCAACAGCCATTTTCTGGCTCGACGAAAAACGCGCGCACGACGCCCATCTGATCGCCAAGGTCACTATCTATTTAAAAGACCACGATACAGACGGTCTGGATATCCAGATCTTAGCACCGGTCGACGCCATCCGCTTGAGTCTGGCGCGCGCCAAAGACGGCAAGGACACGATTTCCGTCACCGGCAATGTCTTGCGCGATTATTTAACGGACCTGTTTCCGATCTTGGAATTGGGCACTAGCGCCAAGATGCTTTCTATCGTGCCGCTATTGGCCGGTGGCGGTCTCTTCGAGACCGGTGCCGGCGGTTCGGCGCCCAAGCACGTGCAGCAATTCGTCGAGGAAGGGCATCTGCGCTGGGATTCGTTGGGTGAATTTCTGGCGCTGGCCGTTTCGTTAGAAGACTTGGCCTACAAAACGGAGAACGCGCGCGCGCAGGTTTTGGCCGAAGCGCTAAATCAAGCCACCGCCAAGTTCCTGATCGAGCGCAAATCGCCTTCGCGTAAGGTCAACGAGTTGGACAATCGCGGCAGCCATTTTTATCTGGCATTGTTCTGGGCACAAGCCTTGGCCGGGCAGGACAAAGACGCGGCGCTGCAAGAGCAGTTCGCCAAACTGGCCGAGCAACTGGCGGCCAACGAAGAAACAATCGTCACCGAGCTAAACAACGCACAGGGCTCGACCGTCGATATCGGCGGCTACTACCACCCCGATCCACAGAAGGTGGCGGCGGCGATGCGGCCGAGCGGAACCCTGAATGGCATATTGGCCAGCTGAGCAATAGAATAGATCGTTCAAACAAACAAAAACGGGACGGCGTAATGCCGTCCCGTTTTTGCGCACTGCTTTTACTAATTTTACCCCTCATCCCTAAGCCACGTACCGCTGCGCCCGCCCCGCTTCTCCATCAGCCGCAATTTACCGATCACCATCCCGCGATCAACGCCCTTGCACATATCGTAAATCGTCATCAGCGCCGTGCTCGCCGCCACCATGGCCTCCATCTCAACCCCCGTACGATCGTTGATCTTAGCCTCTGCTTCCACCTCAACGCAATCCTCACCGACCGTAAAATCAACGCTGACCGCCGTCAGATTCAGCGGGTGGCATAAAGGAATCAACTCCCCCGTGCGCTTGGCCGCCATAATCCCCGCCAGCCGCGCACCCTCCAATACACTGCCCTTCGCGACTTTATTATCGGCAATAAGTCGGGCCGTCGCCGTGTCCATACGGATCTCGCCGCGCACCCGAGCCACGCGTTCGGTCCGCTCCTTATCACCAACATCAACCATCTTTAAGTGGCCTTCTTCATCTAGATGGGTCAACTGCTCAACCATGGGAATACAATCCTTTTCTAATTATTAACTCGCTATACGTTCTGTTCGGGACGGGCAATAAAGGCCTGTAACTCATCGCGATCTATCTCCGTCAACTCAAACGCAAAAACATCGGCAAAAGCCCGCAAAAGCACCGATTCCACCTCGGCCTTATCTATTATACGCCCCAACAATACTTCCATCGTGCTCATTTCCTCACTGCCCAGGCCACACGGTCTGATCGCCGCAAAATACTGCAAATCCGTCGAGATATTAAGCGCCAAACCGTGCGCGGTGATCCAATGCCGCACGTGAATGCCGATAGACGCCACCTTGCGCCCACCGACCCAAGCGCCCGTCAAACCAGAACGCGCCTCACCCTCAAGATCATAAGCACCCAGTGTCTCGATCAATACCACCTCCAGATCGCGCAAATACTGATGCACGTCTCGCCCTCGCGGCCGCAAATCGACAATCGGGTAGGCCACCAATTGACCCGGTCCGTGAAAGGTGACACTGCCGCCGCGATCTATCGGCACCACATCCAACTCTTCCGACAAGAGGTGTTCGGGAAGTGTCGCCCGCCCGCACGTATAGGTTGGCGGATGCTCGACGAGCAACAATATATCGGGTATTTGTCCTTCTCGCCGCCGTTCGCGCAAGGCCTCCTGCCAAGCCCAAACTTGAGCGAATTCTACCCTGCCAACCCTACAAACACATATCTCGTTCATGATCCTAAATATCAAGCCTATTTCCTCTTGCGCAAGTATAGTTGACCTTCTATATTCCATAGCTCGGCTCTTCTTTTTAGCACTCAAAATAAAAGAGTGCTAAAAAAATAAAGCCCATACAAATATGAAATACTTGTAGTAACCTCAAACCCTACAATACCTTAGGAGGTATTTTACATGGCTGCAAAACAGCTATCATTCGATATGGCCGCACGTGATGCGCTCCTGCAAGGCGTCAATAAGTTGGCCGACGCCGTCAAAGTAACGCTGGGACCAAAAGGTCGCAATGTCGTGTTAGACAAGAGCTTCGGTTCGCCGACGATCACCAAGGACGGCGTGACCGTAGCCAAGGAGATCGAGCTCTCGGACGCCTACGAGAATATGGGCGCCCAAATGGTCAAGGAAGTCGCTACCAAGACCAGCGATGTAGCCGGCGACGGCACCACCACCGCCACCGTGCTCGCCCAGGTCATTTTTCGCGAAGGCCTCAAGAATGTTACGGCTGGCGCCAATCCCATGGACCTCAAGCGCGGCATTGATCAGGCTGTCGAAGTCGTCGTCAACCAGATCCGCAAGGCCTCCAAGGAAGTCAAAACCCGCGAAGAGATCGCCCAGGTCGGCACTATCTCCGCCAACAACGACAACGCCATCGGCGAGCTGATCGCCGACGCGATGGAGAAGGTCGGCAAGGACGGCGTGATCACGGTCGAAGAGGCCAAGGGGACCGATACCACCCTCGACATCGTCGAGGGTATGCAGTTCGACCGCGGTTATCTCTCGCCTTATTTCGTCACCGACCAGGAGTCGATGACCGCCGAGCTCGAGGACAGCTACATCCTGATCTACGATAAAAAGATCTCCTCGATGCGCGACTTGGTCCCGGTTCTCGAAAAGACCGCCCAGTTGAGCAAGCCGCTGTTGATCATCGCCGAAGACATTGAAGGCGAAGCGCTGGCGACCCTGGTCGTCAACAAGATCCGCGGCACGATCAAGGTAGCCGCCGTCAAAGCCCCCGGCTTCGGCGATCGCCGCACGGCCATGCTCGAGGACATCAGCGTCCTCACCGGCGGCCGCGTCATCTCCGAGGAAGCCGGCCTCAAGCTCGAAGCCGTCACCCTCGAAGACCTCGGCCAGGCCAAGCGCATCACCCTCGACAAGGACAACGCTACCATCATCGAGGGTTCGGGCAAGGGCGCTGATATCCAGGGCCGCGTCTCGCAGATCCGCCGTCAAATCGAAGAGACCACCTCCGACTACGACCGCGAGAAGCTGCAGGAACGCCTGGCCAAGTTGGCCGGCGGTGTCGCCGTCGTCAACGTCGGTGCTGCGACAGAGACCGAGATGAAAGAGAAGAAGGCCCGCGTCGAAGACGCGTTGCACGCGACCCGCGCGGCCGTTGAAGAAGGCGTCGTCGCCGGTGGCGGCGTGGTCTTCCTGCGCACCTTGAAAGCCCTCGACAAGCTCGAGCTCGAAGGCGACGAGGCCGTAGGCGCCAATATCATCCGTCGCGCACTCGAAGAGCCGCTTCGCCAGATCTCGGCCAACGCCGGTGTTGAAGGCGCGATCGTCGTCCGCAAGGTCATCGACGGCAAGGGTGCCTTTGGTTACAACGCCCGCACCGACGAGTATGAAGACCTGCTCAAAGCCGGTGTTGTCGATCCGGCCAAGGTCTCGCGCACCGCGCTCGAAAACGGCGCCAGCATCGCCTCGTTGTTGCTGACCACCGAAGCGCTAATCGCCGAGCTTCCGCAGAAGGCCGCCCCAGCCGGCGGCCCTCCCGGTGGTGACATGTACGGCGGCGGCGGCGGCGGCGGCATGGGCGGTATGGGCGGCATGGGCGGCATGATGTAAGCCCAACCCCAGTTGCACAAAAGGCCCGCTGCTAATTTAGCAGCGGGCCTTTTTTATTGCGGCTTTAACCAAATAGCCCCGGGCAATAATATCTACCCGCACCGCTTTTGCCCTCATCGGCAGCGCGCTTAAATTTCGCGGCGAAGATGCGCCGGTAGTCAATGTTTCAGCGCATCCGGAAAACAAGGCCTGGAAAATGTCGGTGCGCGACAATGGCAGCGGCATCGGGCCCCTAAGCTGGCACTAACGGACCTTGCTACCTTGTTCAGCCTCTTATTGCTCTTGCTCTTCTTCTTGCCCTTGTTGCCCAACCACTTCCGCCTCCACCAAAGAAGCACCTTCCTCGATCACCAATTTAGGCGTCTGCAACACACCCTTAAAACGTGCGCCCGCCTTGAAGTACACCTGCTCGCTGGCCTTGAGCAAACCATTCACCTGCCCGTCGATAATGGCTTCGGCCACCTCGATACTGGCCGCCTGGACCTCACCCTCTGAGCCGACCGTCAAGGCCTGTCGGGTCACCAGGCGCTCGCCGCGCAACGTACCGTCGATACGAATATCGTATTCGATATCCAAGGTGCCGTCGAGCACGGTGCCGGCCCCAATCAGCGTGTTCTTATGCGCGTCCTTCTCCCTGTTCTTCTTGGCCATCTATGCCCTCACATCCACAGCTTGTACAACATCGGATCGCGAAACTGCACATCTTCTTCGACGGCGTAATACAGACCTGCCCCCCGGGATTCCCGTCCCTCGCCGGAAAGAGAGATCGACTGTCCTTTGAGCACATAGTCGCCGACAGCGACGAGTAAACGAGTGTTATAGCCATATTCGGTCCGCAGCCCATTGCCGTGATCGAGGACCACGACAAAACCGAGGCGTTCGTCATAACCGGCCCGCACTACCTCACCCGCGGCGCTGCCCCGCACCAGACTGCCCACCACGGCACCGATAAAGACCGAAGGCAAGTCCACGCTAAAGGACCGCAACACCGGCCCGCGCGTCGGCCATACGGTAGGCACGGTCTGCACATGGCCCCAACGCAACCGCTGAATAGAGGATATATAGGGAATTTTGTCGATGCTGCTCTGCGAGGATTCCGCGTCGAGCTCTTGCGCCTCGCCCAGGATAACGCGCAGTTGGTCGTTGCTGTGCTTGAGCCGAATCAGCATCTCTTCAAGCTGGTCGATCTGCGCCACTTCTTCTTCGAGCAATGCCTTGTCCTGCTCGAGCCGTAGAATGGTACGGTCCAAGTCGCGCACATCGAGATAGGAACGAACACCCTGCGCCAAAAGTCCGCACAACGCGATACTGCACAAACCAGCAAACCACAGCAGTAGACGGGGGACCTTGACTTCGAATGTCTTGCCGCCCTCTTCGGGAATAACCAATAGGGTAATGCGGTTGCTCTTGAGCATCGGTGAGCTTTAGCCCTCGATGTCCAGCAGCGCGCCCAACATCTCGTCCTGCGTCTGCACGGCGCGCACGCCAGCGGCGAAGTGCTGTTCGGCGGCGATCATTTCAACGGCATCCTCGACCCGCTGGTGCGGTTGGCCGAGTTCGACCTCGGTGCGCACGCCCCCCTCCGGCGCCTCGCGCCCACGAGCGCGCAGAGAGACCGGCGCCTCCGTGGTGGCGTTCGCCGTATTGTGCGCCGTAGACCGGAGGCGCTCCTCAGCGGAGCGCAGCCCGGATTGGCTGCTTGTTAAACCTTGTAGCATAATTAGCCCCGTACTCCTGATATCGGCCGCTGACAATAATACATTGGACCACCGCCCGCAGCAAGCCAGCTCAGGCCAGCCCTTGCCGATCCAGCTCGTTGTGCACCAAGGTGATACACTGCGAGGCGAAAAGCATTTTCGGCCCGACACTCAACGGCTGCGCGCCGAGTCGGATAAGGAAGCGATCGGCCTTCTTGGGCATCGACAGATGATCGGAAAACACAAACGCCGCGTCCTCCGCAAACTCGAGATCGCGGATGTCCGAGCCGCGTTTCTGCATCGTGTAGAACGCGCCGCGGACGCTGAAGTCGCGCACCAACGACTCGAAACTGCGTTTGGCCACATAAACCCCATCCAACGCCTGCACCTCCTCCTCCAAGCTAAGGTGCAACCCCGCCTGTAGCGCCTGCTTAATCACCCCGGCCAACGCGCGCTCGTCAAAACCGCCCAACGAGCCAAGGCCGTCGCTTTCGATGCGCACCGTTTTGGGTGGGGCCGCAGGCCCATCGAAGACGATATGCACCCGCACCCCGGCGCGAATATTGAGCGAGTAAAACAACGCGTTGGTGATACAGTGGGCGACGATTTCCATATGCCCGGCCCGCCCTAAGTCGTCGAGGGAAAAGTCCGGGGAAGAAGGTCCCTTGCGGGCCCGCAAAATAAAATCTCTCATAAATAGCGAATACGGCAGTTCTTTGAGCTCGGTTATTAGTGTGTTATTATAAAGATCGCTATTAAACCGCAACTCACCAACAACAGACCGGCGTTCATGCCATCGCCCCACCTGCTGCTCCTAGCGTTCAGCATTCTTTTTCTCGCCCCCGGCACCAGCCGTGCCGAACGTCTCGCTATCACCCCCGCCAATATCTGGGAGGATTGGACCTACCCTTCTGGCGCGCTGCACATCGATTCGGCCGGTAGGTTGCGGCCGGTGCTCATTCGCAAAGACATCAACCCGCTCGCCGGGGCCACCATCCGCGGGGCCGGCGCCGCGCTGGCCACCGCCGACCGCGCCTTCGACGACAATCCGGCGACCGGCTGGAGCCCGCCGGCAGGCACCGCGCCGGAAGACTGGTGGATTGAGATCGACCTCGGACAGGTCTTTCCCCTACAACAAATCCGCCTGCGTTTTGACCAGGACGCGCCTCCACTCGGTTTCTTCACGCTGTCGCTATCCAAAGGCGAGCGCTTCATCAACAGCGCCAATATCATTGTCGAGGGTACCCTGCTCTACAGCGCCAGCGAGCGTTTCGCCTTTAACGAATCGCACGAGCTCACCATAGACCTCGAAGATGAGTTGGTGCAAGTCATCCGCATCGAAGCGACCCGCGCGATGGAAGGCGCTCCGGTGCTCGCGGAAATCGAGGCCAAGGCCTTTGGCGACAATATCGCCTTCGACCTAATCGCCAAGGGCGGTTCTATCGATGTCGAGGCCGCGATCGTCGCCATCGCCGGTTCACCCGCCGTGATGTTCGACGGCAATCTCTCGACCATGTGGCGCGTCAATCCCCTGGCCAAAGGCTCATCGGGCGGCAGCGCGACCTTCGGCGACTACCGCGTCGATCTCGGCGCCACCTACTGGATCGACTCGGTCTGGTTTCTCGGCGAGCCGCTGGGCATCCCGCCGCGGCGCAGGCACTTCTACGCCAACTTTCTCGCCTACCAGGTCCTCTACTCCAACGGTTCGCGGGCCCCCGACGGTACCCTGGCCTGGCAGGAACTGGCCTCGAGCCGCGTCGACCCCCGCAATCTCTTTGACTTCCGCAATTTTCGCCACGACGTCGCACCGGTCGCTGCCCGCTATCTGCGGTTGTTCTACCCGACCAGCCAGGGCGGTAATATCATCGGCGGCGGTCAGTCTGGCCAGAACACCAACCGCCTCGACGGCCTCGGCCTGGTCAGCGAGTTCCAAGTCTACGGCGACGGGCATCCGGCCCGCATAGTCCTGCGCTCGCCGGTCATCGACCTCGGTTCAGACTGGAATATCACCGAGATAGAATGGGACGCCGCCGCGCCGCCGGGTGCGCAGTTTTTGCTGCGTAGCCGCAGCGGCGACCAGGTCGTCGAAGAAAACCACTACTTCGATAAGAATGGCAAGGAAGTCACCCAGAAACGCTACGAAAAACTGATCAAGTCGTTCCGCGGCCCCATCGAAACCAATCTGCAACCCGGCGCCGGCTGGAGCACCTGGAGCGAGGAATACATCGAGTCCAGCACCCGCTTCCGCTCGCCATCGCCGCGCCGCTACGTGCAACTCGAAGCCGAAATGCTATCGGCCGCCCCGCAGACCCGCATCGCGCTCGACGAATTGGCGCTGGTCTACTCCCGCCCCCTGGCGCGCACCGCGCTCGGCGAAGTACACCCGGCGTTCGTCGAACCGGGAACCTATACCGAGTTCACCTACTTTCTGCACCCCGAATTCACCCGCGATAGCCAAGGTTTTGGAGCCCTCGCGCTCGAAGCCTCGGTGCCTTTAACTTTTCGCGAACTCCAAATCGACGGCACACCGACCGATGTCGAGATCACCGAGACCGACGCCGGACTACACCTGCGCTTGCCAACACCCCTCTCCGCCGCCGAACGCGTCGAGTTGCACTTCGCCGCCACCGTCTTCCAAAACAATACCCGCTTCCGCGCCTTCCTAGAACGCGAAAGCGGGATTGAGACATTGCGCCAACAAGTCGACCCGGGCGACGCCGCCCCCGAGATGGATGGCTCCGGCGACGCAATCACCTTACCCGTCGACCAAGACCTGCTCGCGCGCCTCGATATCGGCGCCGGGCTCTTCACCCCCAACAACGACGGCATCAACGACGCGCTCGAAATTTCCTTCGACGTGCTCAAGGTCATCGACGCCCGGCCGGTCGAGGCCCGCATCTACAACCTGCACGGCCAACTCGTACGCACACTGAACGAAGCACCGGGTGTCGCCGGGCACTACCAGTTATCGTGGAACGGTCGCGATAACTCCAACGCAATGACCCCGCCCGGCCTCTATCTCTTTCACCTGCAGATCGCCGGCGACTCGGCTACCCGCACCCTAGTCCGCAGTATCGGCCTGAGCTACTGAGGCAAACCCTGCGAGCACTCTATTGTTGACCACGAACACCATACTACCTGTACACCTACGGCTTCACTCGTTCGAGCACCGCAAAGAATCGAAAGTGGTGCCATCTCGATTTACGTCCCCTCGGCCATACCCCGCAACATTTCCATCAACTCATGCACCTTTTGTACCGCACTCGCTTTGCCCCCGCTAGGACGACCATCACCGAGCTACAACGCCCTGCGGTGCCGTTCTACCGCCTCGGCCACTTGCTCTGCACTCCACCGCTCCAGTCTCTCGTATTGCCCGGCTTTGGCCTCCGGCCTGAACGTCGCATTCGACACCGCGCTATAACAGCAGATCAGCGCCCAGCGCGAATCATCGCTCTCGTTGGAGTCCGATCGATGCAGCAAGTTGCTGTGGAAGAAGAGCAGCGTTCCCGGCTCCATCTCGCAATGCACGATCTCTAGATGCTCCAGCACTACGCCCATCCGCTCCATATCCGCACCCGTCTGGTCACCCGTCTGCCCGTGTTCGATCCGCCCCAACTTATGCGAGCCCTTGAGCACCTGCAAACACCCGTTCTGCTTGCTCGCGCGATCGACAGCGATCATGCAGCTGGCCATATCGGCGCGCAAAAAATTCGCGTACCAGTAACCGTAATCCTGGTGCCATTCCCACGCCCCGCCGACGCGCGGTTCCTTGAGCATCATCTTGTGGTGATAATGGAAAACTTCCTCGCCCATGAGTTCTTCCATCGGCTCGACGATATCGCGGTGGCGTACATAGGCGCTATAAGCGCTCTCTGGCAGATCCATGCGCAGCGAAAGCCGGCTGATCCGCCCCTCGGTATCGAGTCGGTCGTTAGCATTGGCCGCCAAAGCCTGGTCGGCGCGGGCGACGGCCAGCAAGCGGTCCATATCCTCGCGGGGGAAATGGCCCTGTACCATCAAATAACCATCTTCGCGATACTGCTCGATCTGCGCTGAACTCAGCATGCCATAACTCCGTATTGTCATTGGTCAGTCAGGTGATTAGGTTTTAAAAAATAAACACGCAACCCCACCACCGAAAGCACCGAGCCCACATCCTATGGCCGACGATAAAATCACCCGCTACAAAGACGTCAAAATAGATGACTTACCGCGCGATCTGCGCTTCCGCCCCTGCGAAAAAAAAGATCCCCAAGCGCTTACCCGCACACAAATAGACACCTTCAACCGCGACGGTTATATCAAGGGCATCCGTATCTTCTCCGCCGAACAGATCACCGAGATCCGCGCCTATTTCGACCAATTGCTCGCCAAAACCCTGGCCGAAGGCGGTGACTCCTATTCGATTAACTCCGCGCACCTGACCTATGGCCGGGTCTTCGACCTACTCGCCAACGAGCGCATCACCGCCCATATCAAAGACCTACTCGGCGAGCACCTGATCGGCTGGGGCTCGCACTTCTTCTGCAAAATGCCGCGCGATCGCAAGACCGTCTCCTGGCACCAGGACGCCTCCTACTGGCCGATGACGCCGTCCAAGACCGCCACCGTCTGGCTAGCCATCGACGACGCCGATGTCGACAACGCCTGTATGCGCTTTATCCCCGGCTCGCACCACCACGGCCACCTGACGTACAAGCTCAGCGAAGAGGACGAAAATAACGTGCTCTTCCAGACCGTGCCCACCGCCGAACAATACGGCGAACCCATCGACGTCGAGCTAAAGGCCGGCGAGATCTCGATCCACTCCGATATGCTGCTGCACAGCTCCAAGGCCAACACCTCGGCCCGCCGCCGCTGCGGCCTGACGATGCGCTACTGCGCCGCCGAAGTACGCGCCCTGCAGGGCTGGCACCTTAAAGGCGTATTACTCGCAGGCGACGACCCTGAGCAACACTGGGCCAACCCGCCGCGCCCTACGCAAGACTGAATCCCTAAGACTAAACGATGAATTTCTACCGAAACCAGGCCGCCTAATGCCCCGCGATTTCCACAGCCCCGAAGGCGTCGACGAATGGCTGCAAAGCCTTGACGAGCGCTGGCCCGCACGTGCCAAACTAGCGCAACACATAGTCGAGCAGATCGCCGACCTGCCCGCTTTCGACCCGCACGCCGTCGAACTAGCGCCGGGTGGCGGCAAACTCGCCGAACAAATGCTAAGCGCCCTACCCGCCACCTATACCGGCATCGACTTCTCCGAACCCCTGCTCGACCGCACCCGTCAACGCCTCGCCTCTTTCGGCGACCGAGTCCAACTGATCCACGCCGACCTCAACGAAGACAACTGGCCGGCGCAAATCACCGGCCCCGTGCACGCCATCTTCTCGCTGCAATCGCTACACGATTTGGGCGACGGCCACCAAGTCGAACGCATTTACCAAATGGCGCACGAGATCCTGACCCCCGGCGGCATCTTCCTCAACGCCGATTTCCTGCATAATACCGAAGACCCGCGCCCCGGCCGCCTACCTGTAGAAGAGCATTTGCGGCTGCTCTCCGCACACGGTTTCCAGCGGCCCAAGTGCGCGCTGGAGATAGACGGCTTCGGTTGCATGGTCGGATTCGCGAGTTAGATCCAAACGGATAAACGAAGATTGATCAGCAGGCTGGCTGGAAGTCGATGCAGCGTATTTTTCGCAACACCATCTTCGCCTAAATAAAAAAAGGGCACAGGGCAGGCTTGAGGGTCTGGCGTCGGGTATTTATAGGAGCGTTGGGCGAAAAAAGGGCTGGTCGGGCAGTGCGGGGGAAGTGGGCGCGAAGGCGCCCCGAGAGGCGACGGCCCGGGAGGCTTATAAATGGAGCCGCACCCCCGAGCCGACCGTAAATTAGCTCAACCCTTCACTGCACCCGCCGAAATACCCCGCACAAAAAGTCGCATAGTAAACAAGAAAATCAGCACCAGCGGCAACGAAGCGATCGAATATCCCGCCATCATCTCCCCCCACTGCTTCACATATTCACCGTCGAGCTTGATCAAACCCGCCGCCAAGGTCAAAAGCGAGTCGTCGCGGATAATAATAAAGGGCAGCAGGAAATCGTTCCAGACGCTGATAAACTGCAAAATCGCCAGCGTCGAAATCACCGAACCCGACATCGGCAAAACGATATAGAGCACTTGCCTGAACGGACTCGCCCCATCGACATCGGCTGCGTCGAACATATCCTGCGGGATTTCCTCGATGAAATTGCGCAGAATAAATATCTGCACCACCTGCGCACCCGAAATCCCGATGATCACCAGCGCCAGCAAGCTATTGATCAAGTTCATATCGCGCAGCAAAATAAACAGCGGCACCAGATTCGCCACCCCCGGCATCAGCATCAGCACCAGGAAAAAGTACCACAAAAAAGTCGCGCCCGGCATTCGGTAGCGCGCAAAGAAAAAGGCCGCCGCCGTCGAAAAGCACAGTGCGAATACCACCGCCGTGACCGCGACGAGAATCGTATTGAAGATATAAGTGCCCACTGTGTCCCAGGCGACGATCCAGTTTTCCCAATGCCAGGTATCCGCTGTGCTCAACCGCACCACCGGCCACCCCGCGTCGCCCGGCTTTAGCCCCGCCTCCAACGCCTCGCGCACCAGAATCGTCTCCTTGGTGTCGTAAGCGCCCGGCGCCGCCGGCTTGCGTTCCAGGGTCTCCACAAAACCGCTCAACGACAGTGGCGAAAAAGGCTGGTTGTTAAACTGCTTGTTGCTCTTAACGCTGATCGCGAAAGTCACATAGAGTGGGAAAAAGGCGAAGAGCAGCACCGCCCAGATAAATAGGTGTTGGCCAGCAGTCTTCCAAAAGTTGCTCATTACTTCTCCACCCGCACGAAGCGATTGTTGATTTCGGTGAGAATCAGGATAAAGAAGAACACGATCAGGCCGATCGCGCAGGCCTTGCCGGCATACAACTCGACAAAGGCGCTGCGGAACATATACAGACCCGGCACCAACGCCACGCCCTGCGGCCCACCGCTGTCACCGAGCAAAATCAGGATCTGCCCATAGGTCTGCAAAGTGGCGATAATCATCAATACCAGGTTGATCCGCACCTGGGTCAAAATCAACGGAAACTCGATATAAGTGAATTTCTGCAGCGAGGTGGCCCCGGCGATATCGGCCGCTTCGTAGACGCTCTCGTCAATGCCGGCCAAACCCGTCAGGTAAATCAGCACACCCACGGTGCCCACCCACGGGAAACCCCAGAAGATCAGCGAGGGAATCACCAGCGAGGCGTCACCCAACCACGAAGGACTGCTGCCGGCGTGAAACACGCCCCAACCAACGAGGCCGTCGAACCACACCATCACGTCGTAAAAACCGGAGCCGAGCAATACGCGATTGAGGATACCTTGCGTCGGGTCGAAGAAGGACTTCCACACCAACAGTCCCACCATCCCCGGCACGATCATCGGCACGACGAAAAGCACCCGGTAGATATACTGCCACCGCTCGCTCTTGAGCCGGTGGATCACTACGGCAGTAGCGATCGAAGGCACCATCTTGACTAAGTTGGCCGACACCAAAATGAAAATCACCCCGAAACCCGACCACAACGTCTGGTCGCCGGTCGCATACATCGACTGGTAGTAAAACCACAAAAAACCGTAGAGCACCAACACGCCCTGCACCACCTGGCTCCAATTGCGCCGCACGATCTGGTGCAAACCCACACCCAACACCGTCGCCCACATCGTCCGCCCATACCACTGCCACGCCTCGCCGGCGTTCATATGCAATACTGTCGACTCCGTACCGGCCGTAAAGAGCGCCACGCCCAAGCCGCAAACCATCAACAACAACCCCCACGGCGCCCAGCCCGCCAACCACATCGGCCGCCCCACCAGCAACGCCATCAGCAGCACTACCCAAGCCACCATCACCAGCCACAAAAAAGGCGACCAGCCCAACAACTGATGAAAATTATAGAGCCCTACAAACTCCTTCACATAGGAGCCGTTCCAGCGAAAAAAGGCGTGATAGATCGCGCTGGCGGCCGGAAAGTAGGCGAAGATACCTACCAACACCGCCGCCGGGGCGACGAAGAGGTAGAGCCGCCAATAGCTGGTCAGTCGCTTGATGCTTACATATTTCGGCATGCTAACTTTGTTTCCGTTCTAAGTCGATCTTGATATGCTGTTGGATCTCCTGAGCCTTCGGTTCACCCGCGTCGAGCAATTCTTGCCACTCCAACAAACGATAGGAATTGCGGTAGCGGCGCATGCGCATCTCCCACAAATAGACCATCTTGCTCTGCACCCGCTCGGGAGTCGGCGCGGCTTCTCCCCAGGTATCGCCGAAGGAATAACTGCCCAACTGGTGCGACAGCGACATTTCCTGCGCCAGCCGCTCCTCCCACTCGTTGTTGAGCAAACGCTCAAACTCCTGCGCCATCGCCCGCGGCATATCGCGCTCCAGCATATCGGCGAAACCGTCGAAATCTACCTTGTGCTCGACCAGTTCCCATTGCGCTTGGCTATAAGCGGCCGCGCAGGGACCGGCGCCGATGATACGGTTGACCTCTGCGGTCCAAAAACCCTCCGGCTTGCGCATGAAGGGTTCCATCAGTGGATGGGGTTTGGCGCCCTTGATGACCGGCGGCCAGCGCGATAGCTGGTTGAAACGCTGGTTGTTTTCGCGCGAGGTCAGAAACTGCAAGAAGCGCAACGTAAGATCGGGGTGTTTGCTAAACTTCGACACCGCCAAACGAAACACGGCGGGCGCATCGGCCTCGCTGATCCGCCCGCGCACATATTGCCCAAATTCCGGGTCGTCACGGGTGGGAAAGGGGAAATCGAGAATGCCCATCGGAAAGTCGACCTGGCTGTCGAAGCTCATCGCGTCCCAACTGCCCGAAGCGCAAAAGAGCGCCTTGCCCTGGGTAAAGCGAAACTGCGCCTCCATCCGGTCCATCGCCATAAAACCTGGCGCGAAATACTGCGTGAGATTGGCGATGGTCATTTCGTCGGCGCGAATCCTCGGGTCGTGGAAATCAAAGTCGCCGGCCGCATAGGCCAAGAGTACCTCGTCGTTCTGGCCGAAGACGCCGTCGAAGTCGCGGTCGTTTTCGAGCATCAGTTCGAAGAGCGTCGCCGCACGCATCGCACGGAAGACGCTGACCTGATATTTCGAAGCGGCCACCGGCGTCAAATCGCCGCGACCCTGTTCTTCAGCCCACTGTTCAAAGCGAGCGCACAAATCGAGAAAGGCGCGATACTCGGTCGGCGGCTCGATATCGCCAAAAACCTCTTTCAATAAATCGGCATTGTAAAACAGCCGCGTCGACGCAGTGCTCGATGCCGCCCCATAATATTCTAGGTCCGTTTGGTCCACGGAGCCGAGCATACCGTCGAGATAGGTGTCCATCCACGGCACGTCTTCTAAGTCCGTCCCCTTGTTATAGGGATTGGGCTTTTGCACATCTTCGGTATTGCTAATAAAAAAGCGCGGCACCGAGCCTAGCTCGTCGCGCCCCAACTGCACTAGGTCGGGCAGCGTCTTGCCGATGCCCTGTGTCTGCACGTATTGCTTGTAGACGCGTTCGGAAATAGCGTTCTGCACGATGCGCACGCGCTCGCCCGTCTCCGCGAGATACGCCTTTTCGAAACGGCGAGCGATATCGTCAAAGGCTTCGCGAAAACCCGCCTCCAACTGCCAGTGCACCACGCGAATCGTCGCCACACCGTCGGCCTGCTCCACCTCTTGCACCTTATAGACGCGCCACAGCGAAACGGAAAACGAAATCACCAGCACCACAATGGCCACATAACTGCTCCATGCGCCGAAATCCCTCTTCTGACCTTTGTCCGCCATTAGGGCTGCTCCTTTCCGGTAGCGTCTTCGACGCGCGGCGACAGCGGCGGCGCGTAATCGGAGTCGAGCTTTCCGGCCTTCAACTCATCGGCGCGCAACGTGGCGAAGTGGGCCTTTTTCGAAGACGGCACCTCCCTCGCCAACTCCCGGTAATACGCTTCTGCCTTTACATAATCACCTAACTCCACTTCGTTCAAACGCGCCAAGCGAAACAGCACCCCTTCTTTTACGCTCACATTGCTGATGCCCGCGCGATACTGCTGGTCAAGCGCTTCGGCCAATGCCGGGTAGTTGCCGGTGAAAAAAGCCATCTCGGCGCGCAAGCCGTGGAATACCGAGGCGAAGGGCGTGCCGGCCATCTGCGCGGTAAATTCGTCCGATGCCTCAAGCCCCCGTGCGATCTCCGCGCGGTCGGGCCGTTGCAAATAGGTCGCCAAGAAACGCAATGCTGTCTCTTGCACCATCAACGATGTTGCCGGCAAGATCGACAGCGCCTCGCGATAGAGCGTGCGCGCCTTGTCGATCTGCACCGGCACCACCTCGACGTGGCAGTCGGCTAACCGCGCCAACACTTGCCCACGCCATTCGGCCAGATCGCCTACTTCCGCCAAGAGCGCCTCATAGAGGGGGATCGCCGCCGCCGGATCGCGGCCCGGCATCTGGTAGTGCACGATCTGCGCCTCCCCCAGTAGTGCCTGCCAGCGGGTCTCGCCCTGCGCGGTTTCAGCCACATTGGCGAAGAGGTCATCGGCGGTGGAAAAAGCCTGTAGACCGTACTCCCTCCAGGCGAGGGCCAATTGGTCAGCCGTCGACTCTTGCGCGTTGGCCGAGTGAACAACAACGACGAACGACAGCGCCAATAGTATGACAATTCGGTTTTTTGGCATGCATATATAATCCTTAACAACTGCTTTTACGTCAAATTAAGACGCGCTAAAAAAAAAGCCTAACAACAAACCTCGACCTAGAAAAAAACCCCCACTCCGCATTAACTTCTTAACGCCCCTTCACACGCGGTAAAAACCGCTACTTCGGTAGCAAAACAAGCATCCACCGTATCGAGAAACTCCACCCCCGCTGCGCCATCGCCCACATGCCGTAGTCGCGGTTGAGAATACACCAGTTGGTCGCAAAACCCGCATAAATCAGATGCATCATCCCCAGCTGCCTGGCCAACTCGTGCAACGGTTCTCCTGTCGCCACCACAAACTCTTTTTCAGACCGCCAGCCTTTTAAGATCAGAGTGAACATAGGCCAATATCAACCGATATATTACTTATATACTGAATTGCAATCGAAACCCCTCGATCGCTCCCCAGCGAGGCCACTGCATGTCGATCAAAAATTTGTCCCTAATACTCTTCTCAGCCATCGCCTTGGGTGCCGTATTGCTCGCGGCGCTGATCATAATGCTCGTCGATAGCGGCAATACGCTTTTTGAAAGCACCCAGACGCGCTATCAATCCTACCTACTCGCCGACGAATTGCGTCAAAGCTCAGATGATCTGACCCGTTTGGTACGCACCTATTCGATAACCGGCAATCCCGCATACAAAAAGAGCTACTGGGACGTACTCGCCATGCGCAACGGCGAACAACCACGAGCGGACGGACGCACAGTGCCACTGCGCCAATTGATGAGGGATGCGGATTTTACCGAAGTCGAGTTTGCACTCCTGGACGAATCGCAAACCAATTCGGATGCCTTGGTCGCTCGCGAGGAAATGGCGATGGACGCGGTTAAACAAGGTGGCGAGGCCAATATGGCCAAGGCCAGAACATTGATGCACGATTCGGTCTACCACACCGAAAAAGCGAAAATAATGGATCCGATCGACCGTTTTTTTGTAATACTCGACGACCGCACGCAAGCCAAGGTGCTCGCCAACAAACAACGCAGTGCCAATCTGCTGCTAACCATCCAGATCGTGGTCGGTGTACTGATCCTTCTGGCGATAACCGCCGGCGCCATTACCCATAACCGCATCGTCAAACCCATTATCGCGCTCCAGCACCAGATGGAGCAGATCAATAAGGGCGATCTGCAAATTCACAGCGATCTGAGCACTCAAGACTCGCACAGCGAGATTGGTCGTTTGGCCGCATCGTTTAGAGCGTTGGTCGTTTATATCAAAGGGATTTCTGCTGCCGCCGACCAGCTCGCGCAAGGCAACCTGACCATCGCCATCGAACCGCGCTCGGACCAGGACGTGCTCTCCTATTCCTTCCAGCACATGGCCGATAACCTGCGCATACTCTTCGTGCGACTCAACGCGCAAGCCGACGACCTGGCCAACAGCTCCGCGACGTTGTCGACGGTCTCTGAAGAG
>Ga0233434_1000830_pt1 | contig 33246 bp, 21 predicted proteins | sample SI_122_August201_4_FD_182738 | JGI IMG/M metagenome (GOLD analysis project Ga0233434, IMG submission 182738) | Seawater microbial communities from Saanich Inlet, British Columbia, Canada - SI_122_August2016_120_MG | ecosystem: Environmental > Aquatic > Marine > Inlet | place: Canada: British...
CTTCGAAGAAAAAGATCCTGCAGGCCATCAAGAAGGCCGGTTACAAAAAAGTAGCTGTGGTGCCCCAAAAGAAGGCTAAAGGTAAAGCCACGAGCAAGAAGAAGGCTTAACTTTTCTAAGTTTTTTCAATCGGCGCTCCCTTTTGGGTGCGCCGATTTTTTTGTGCTCCTTCCGCTTGGCCAAGGGCTTGGATTTTTCTTTGCAACAGCGAGCGGTTACCTTTTGCTGTTGCGTGACGGCCGGCCAAGCGCTTGGCCAAGCGAACCTTAAATTCTCATGAACACCCTGTTGATCGCCCTGCTGGCCGGTGCCGGTTTTATCGTCGCCTATCACACGTACGGCCGCTGGCTTGGCAGTAAAATCTTTCGCCTCTCCGCTGATGCCGTCTGTCCCAGTGAACGGCTCGAGGATGGTGTGGACTACGTGCCGACGAGCAAGTCGGTGGTCTTCGGACATCACTTCACCTCGATCGCCGGCACCGGCCCGATCGTCGGCCCGGCGATCGCCATCATGTGGGGCTGGGTGCCCGCGTTGCTGTGGGTCGTGCTTGGCTCGATTTTCATCGGCGCGGTGCACGACTTTGGCGCGCTCGTCGTCAGCTTGCGCAATAACGGCCAAACCGTCGGCGACATCGCCGGCCGCGTGCTCAACAAACGCGTACGGTTACTTTTCCTGTTCGTTTTATTCATGGCGCTGACGGTGGTTTTGGCGATTTTCGGTTTGGTGATTGCCGCCGTGTTTAAGCAGTACCCCGCCGCGATTTTCCCGTGCGTGGTGCAGATCCCCATCGCGGTAACTATCGGCATGCTGCTGCATCGCAAGGGAGTGGGCCTGTTGGTGCCGTCGCTTGTTGCGTTGGGCGTCATGTATCTTTCGGTCGTGTTCGGCAACGGCGGCGCGCTTGGCTCGTTCAACGCCGCACTCGCCGCCTGGCCCATTTGGCAGTGGGTCGTCGTGCTGCTGGTGTATTCGTACATCGCCTCGGTGTTGCCGGTGTGGACGCTGCTGCAGCCGCGCGATTACATCAACTCGCTGCAACTCATCTCCGCGCTCGCGCTGATTGTTGCAGGCCTGTTCGCCGCCGCTCTTTTTGGATTCACGCCAAGCGGAGCGGACAGCAACCAAGCGCTGGAGTTCGTCGCTCCGGCGTTCCAATGGCACCCCGAAGGGGCTCCGATGATTTTTCCGTTCCTGTTCATTACAATCGCTTGCGGGGCGGTGAGCGGTTTTCACTGCCTCGTCTCCAGCGGCACGAGCAGCAAACAGTTGAAGTGCGAAACCGACGCCCGATTCGTTGGCTACGGCAGTATGCTCACCGAGGGTTTTCTCGCCACGCTGGTCATCCTAGCCTGTGGCGCCGGGCTTGGCCTCGGCCTGATGAAGGACGGAACACTGCTCACCGGCGAAGCCGCTTGGCAGGCGCAGTACGCATCGTGGAGCGGCGCCGGATCGCTCGGAGCCAAAGTCGGCGCGTTCGTGAGCGGCTCGGCAAATTTCCTGCAGGCGCTTGGCTTGTCCGCCGCTGTGTCGGTCGCATTGATGGGCGTGCTCGTCGCGTCGTTTGCCGGCACGACACTCGACACCGCCTGCCGATTGCAACGCTACGTCGTGCAGGAGTTGGCCGCCACACTCGGCGGCGGGCCGTTTGCCCTGCTGCAAAACAAACACGTCGCAACGATCTTCGCCGTGGTGATCGCCACCGCCATGGCCGCCGTGCCGCCGGGCGGAGCCGACTGGAGCATCGCCAACGCCGGCAAGGGTGGACTCATACTTTGGCCCCTCTTCGGCGCGACGAACCAGTTGCTCGCCGGGCTGTCGTTTCTCGTGGTCACGTTTTACTTGTGGCGTCGCGGGCGAGCGATTTGGTTTCTCGTTATCCCGATGGTGTTCATGCTTATCATGCCGCTGTGGGCGATGACCCATCAACTCTTCGTTGCGCCCGGTTGGCTCGTCGCGGACAAGCCGGACTACCTCCTCGGCGGCATCGGCCTTGCCACCGTCGCGCTGGAAATCTGGATGATCGTTGAGGCGGTGAAATTGTTCCCGAGAGTCAAAGGCGTGATAGAGAAAAATGCCCTCGACCGACAGCCGGCATGAACACAAAAGGGAAGCGCACCCGGCCGCGTGTGCTCCCCATGCAGCAATGAAGCGTATCGGACTTTTTGGCGGCTCGTTCGACCCCGTGCACAACGGCCACGTGCTGGTGGCCCGGGCGGCGTTGGAGGAACTGTCGCTCGACCGGCTGTTCATCGTCCCCGCAGCGCGCTCGCCGTTCAAGCCGGAGCAGCAACCGGCGCCCACCGCCGCGCGGCTGCTGCTGCTGCATCTGGCCTTTGCCGGTTGTGCCGACTGCGAGATCGATCCGCAGGAAGTCGAGCGTGACGGCGTCTCCTACTCGATCGACACGATCCGCGCCTACGCCGCGCGCTACCCTGAAGCCAAGCTGCATTATCTGATCGGCGCCGACCACGTGCCGACGTTGCCGCAATGGCGCGAGGCCACCGCCTTGGCCAAGCTCGCCGATTTCGTCGTCGTGCCGCGTCCCGGCCAAGCGGTTGCAGATTTCCCCGAACCGTTTTGCGGCCAAGCGCTCCGCGGCTGGCCGTTTGAGGTATCGTCGTCCGCCATCCGCGAGCGGCTCCGCCTTGGCCAAGCGATCGACGGCTTGGTTCCGAGCGCCGTCGCTGAGTCGCTCCAAAATCACAATCCCTACACTTAGCCGGCTTTGACTCGCGTTTGGTGTGAACATTCTCTAGGTTGCCGGCTCGCCATGTTGTTGCTGAAACGTTTTTTTTGTCACTCGTTCGCCTTGGGTTCTGTAGCGCTTGGCTTGCAGGCGGCGGATTGGCCGCAGTATTTGGGGCCGGGTCGGGATGCGGTTTATCCGGGCGAGGCGCTGGCACGCGCCTGGCCAAGCGATGGGCCGAAGGTGTTGTGGCGCAAAAAAAATATCGGAGCGGGGATGAGCGGGGTCGTCGTGGCCAAGGGCAGGGCGATCCTGTTTCACGAGGTGAATCGATACGACACGATAGAGTGTCTCGACGCCAAGACCGGCAAAACGCTTTGGGAAAACAACTACGCCTCGAGCTTTGTCGCCGGTTACGGGAGCGCCGCCGGGCCGCGAGCCACGCCGGCGATTGTCGGGGACAGGGTTTACACGATGGGCGGGCAGGGCATCGTGGTTTGCACCGACTTTGCGACCGGTAAAACGGTTTGGAAAGTGGACACGCAGAAATCGTACCGCGCTTCCGACGGTTTTTTTGGGATGGCCTGCTCGCCGCTCGTCGAGAGGAACGCAGTGCTGCTCAATATCGGCGGCGAGGCGGGGGTCGGGATCGTCGCGCTCGATAAAAACTCCGGCAAGCTGCTTTGGAAAACGCTCGATGACGAGGCCAGTTACTCGTCGCCGGTGATGGCCACGCTGCACGGCAAACGCCGCGCGGTGTTCTTCACGCGCACCGGCTTGGCCGTGGTCGATCCGGCCAACGGCAAAATCGATTTTCAAAACCGTTGGCGCGCGCGAAACCAAGCCTCGGTGAACGCCGCCGCGCCGCTGGTTGTTGGCGAGTTGATTTTTTTGACGTCCAGCTACAACACTGGGGCACTCGTGCTGCGGATGGCAGGCGGCAGTTACAAAAAAGTTTGGTCCAACGACACGAGTCTCTCGAGCCAGTACGCGAGTGTGATGCACCGGGGCGGATTTATTTACGGCACACACGGGCGAGCAGATGTGCCGCCGGTTCCGGCGCTGCGCTGTGTCGAGTTGGCCACCGGGAAAGTGCGCTGGAGCGTGGATGATTTCGGCGACTGCATGATGCTGCTCAGCGGCGACCGACTGCTGGCATTGATGGAGAGCGGTGAACTGGTGCTTGGCCAAGTGACTCCGGCCGGGTGGCGGGAGATCAGCCGTTCGCAAGTCGTCGGCTCCGGCGCACGCAGCCAACCGGCCCTGGCTGATGGCCGGCTCTACGTCCGCGACCGAAACCAAGTCGTCTGCCTGGCCGTGCCATAGGCCAAGTGGGCGGGTCAGGCCCAGTCGCCGGCAAGGGTGACGAGCTTTGTGATGTTGGTGGTGGGGCCGCTGACGATGAGGACCGTGCCGGGGTCGAGGATGGTCTCCGGGGCCGGCTTGATGACATATTGTTGCTGGCCCGTTTTGCGGACGGCCAGGACGCGCAATCGGGTGCGGTTGAACAGGCCGGCCTTGGCCAAGCTCACGCCGGCCAGCTCGGTGCCCTCGTTGACCACCACGGCCTCAAAACGTACTGCACCACTTGAGTCGATCATCCGGTCGAGCACCGTGGCTGCCGTTGGCCGTAACAGCTCCGAGGCCATCCTGCGGCCTCCGATTTTTGCAGGGCAGATTGTCTCGGCCCCGGCCCGTTGAAGCCGGAGGTGATCCGCTTCATCTGTCACGACACTCAGCACCCGGATGGAAGGATTCGCCTGCATGGCGGTGAGCACGACGATAAGGTTGTCGCGGTCAGATGATAGGGTTGTGGCCAGGCTGCGGGCGTCCCTGACATTTGCCCTAGCGAGGACGTCCGGGGAGTAGGGTTCGCCCTCGATCACCTGCACGTTTGGCAGGGTTCTGCGAAATTCGTTGAGGGCTTCGCGGTCGTTGTCAATGCAAACACAGGTTCGTCTTGTGGCAAACAACTCCGCCGCGATGATTCGGCCAACCGCCCCGGCACCGCAAATAATGAAATGGCCATGCAGTTCCAAGCCGCCTTCCGCTGACTCTCCTTCGGCGACTGGGGCCGTATCCTCTGGTTGCCCCGGTTGTTGTTCCGGCGTCGTCTCATGGTCCGGGCTTGCGGGAGACTTGGCGATGGCTTGGGAGAGCTGGCTGATGGTCTCCCGGGTGCCGAGCATGATCAGTTCGTCATCCTCATGGAGAAGTGCGTCGTTCGCCGGGTTGAAGGTGTAGATTTCACCTCGCCGAAACGCCACGATCTCCACCCCGGCGGCTTGGGCCAACGGTAGGCTGCCCAAGGTGCGTGCGTCGTCTTTTTTCTGGAGGTGAATCTCGGAGATGACGAGATCCTGTGTGCCATCGTGGCCAAGGATGATCCCGAGGAATTCAACCATAGTCGGCCGGATCAACTCGCTGGCAATCCGAAGCCCGATGAGTTTGGCCGTGTTCACGACGGAGTCCGCCCCGGCATATTGAAGTTGGCGATTTGACTGCTCCCTGACGCAACGACTGACTATCCTGACGCTTGGGGAGAGTTGGCGCGCGGTGACGGTTGTCACGAGGTTCGCCCGGTCATCCGACATCACGGACACCACGCCCCGGGCTCGATCCACCGCGGCGGCCTCGAGTGACTCGACATCGGTCGCGTCCCGGTTAAGGCATGCAATGGTGGGGTGTTTTTGTCGCAGTTCGCGAATCACCTCGTTGTCCCGGTCGATGACGACGCAGTTCACGCCCTCCTTTTGTGCCTGCTCCAAAACCATGCGCCCGTTGCCGCCGCCGCCGCACAGGATCAAGTGGCCGGTGAAACGCTTGATTTGTTTTCGCGCCCGCTTGGCTGCGGCAATTTCCTGATACTGTCCCTCGACGAAGAACGAGGTCACTTGAGCGATGACATAAAGGAAAAAAGTTATCCCGATGATCGCAACGAGGGTGGTCAGCATGCGTGTCCACGGCGTGAAGTCGGCGTACAGCGTCTCGCTGACTTTGTCGTAGCCCTCCTCGCTGGTGTGAGGGTCGGTGTTGCTCTCCCACCGGTAACGACCGTTGGCATCTTTGTATACGGCGCATTGCTCGGTGCCGAGCAGGTCGGTGTAGCCGATGGTGGTCAGGGTGATCGCGGAAAAATAGAGGCACTCGGTGAACTCCCATTTGTCGTCAGCGAGGCTCAACCATCTTTTGCCGTAACCGGCGTTCATGCCGCAGATGCAGCCGGTAAAGTAAAACAGGGCGGTGCAGCCCAGCACCACCAGTGCCCCCAGCTTGAACGCTTTTCGGCCGCGGTTGGCCAGCGAACCGGTTTGCGTCTCGCTCATTTAACTCTCCGGATGAATCCAGACTCTGGCACCATCCGGGAAACTGGCCTTCGGAACGTTTAGCCGCGTGATGGCGTTCACCGGCTCGGGTGCACCTTGGACTGTGGCTGTGCCGGAAAGCAGAATAGCCACCTTGCCGTATAGGTCGAGGGAGTCGTCCGGCGCGGGGGAGTCGACCTCGCCCTCGCTGAGCCAGCGGCGGAACTCCCACTGCGACATGTGGAGATAAGGCTCCTGACTCTTGAGAAGGTTTTCGGCGAACCGCCGGCCGGCGGTTTCCCACAAACCCTGGGCCAAGGCGGGTGATTCCGCCATCGCCTCGTTCATCTCTTTGCTGCGCATCCAGAGCGCGGTCACCGAGGTGTCGGCGATCACGTCGGCCGTGCGCGGCACGCCGGCTAGCACTGCCATCTCGCCGATCACGCTGCCCCGGCCGAGGATGTCCACGACCGTGTCCATGATGGATATTTTCACGCTACCCCGGGTGATGAGGATCATGCCATCGCCTCGGTCACCTTGTTCCATGATCATGTCGCCCGGTTGATAGGTGCGTTTGTTGGACAGCCCGATGATTTTTGTGATGTTATCCTCAGACAAGCCCTTGAGCCACGTCACCTCACGCAATATCTCCTCCGGTTCCGGCAGGCGCAGAACCAGCGCCCGGTCCATGATCTCCTTCATGCGGCCCTCAACATCGACGATCATCTGGTCGGCCTCGTCCAGTTCAATTGTTCCGGCGGCCTTGAGTTTCTTAATTGTGTTACGCTCGTGGTTGAGCACCGACCGGGCAGCGTCCTTGGTCTCGATGCCGACGATCAGCTCGGGGTAATCTTCCCGCATGTCTCGCAGGAAGTTCAGCCCACGCAGGCGGTTCTGCATTATTTCCCCTTTCAGCAGTTTAGCCTTTTCATCGGCGGCTTCCTTTCCGATATCCCCTTCGGTGTTGGCCACCAGGCTGTCGACCAGCTTGGCCACCTCTTCCTGGGCGATGACAAATGACTTGGCCGATTCATAGGTTGTGGCCAGCCGATCCATGAAAATTTGCCTGAAAACCGGCAGCCCCTTGAGTGACTCCATCCACTTCGGCACCTCCCAGATGTTGTCGAGATAGTCCCGGTCGCTCAACGGCACCTTGCCGCCCTGGTCGAGCACCTCCTTGATGTTGTTGTACAGTTGGTTGACGCCGCCTGCACCAAGAAGACCCTCGCGGTTTTGTTTCCAGTAGTTGCTCGATTCCTTCTCAAGAATGCGCCGGCGTGTCTCGGCGACCGTGTCAATCGCATCCGGATCTCCCTCGACATCGGTGATGACGATGGGCTGTGGCAGAAAGTCGCGTACACGGCTCCAGTTCGCGCCGCCGAGGAACGAGTCGGACTTGAGCACGTCCATTTCGTTCTCGCAATTTTTCACAATGCTGGCCGAGGTGGCGGTCATCATCTTGGCCTTGACCGCCGGGATGCGGGTCAAGCCAAGGCCATTGACGAGAAACTTGATGGTGGTGGCGTTCACCAGCAGGGTCAGCAGCACGATGCCGGAAATCAGGAAGAGAAACTGGTCGCGAATCCGCTTGGAGATGCCAAGCAACGAAGCCTCGATAACCGCTCCGTCACCGCCTTCGATTACGATTTTGCCGTTGGCTAAGCGCTCGCGCTGCACGGCAAGCTTCGCTCCATCATCGTCAAACGGTTTCAAATAATCACCGCCGATGGCCAAGCCGGCGATGGCCGCGCCTGCGTGTTCCTCGCCGTGGCTTTCGCCGTGTGCGTCGTCATGAGTTTCGCCATGCGCCGCGGCCAAAGTGAGGGCGACACTCTCCAACTGCTCCCGTTTGCCGTCGGCATCCACAAAAAAGACCTTTGAGTCCGCCGTGTAACCGTGGCCCCCGTTCTTCACTTCAAAGTGCATCTCGGGCGCTTGGCCATAAACCACCAAGGCCAAGGCCAAGCCGATGGCCCCGCGCAATGCCCCCCACCAGACCACGACCGCATCCTTCTTGGGGAGGCCATAGCCGGTTTTGCGCATGATCGGATAAAGCACACCGATGTTCACGAAGCGCACGAGGTGAATCACCACGTAAACCAGCGCCAAGACGAGATAATCGATCGGCTGCGGGTGAACCTTGAGCGCAATGACCACGCCGACCACGATGAAAATGATCACGTTGGCCACGAAGGCGGTGAACTCCCAAAACTCGTGCATGAAATGCTGCACCTCCGGGCTGATCCGTGTACGGCCCATCCCCGCCCAGACCAAGCCCAGCGTCACCAAGCCCAGCACGCCGGAGATGGCGAAGAAATGTTCGCACGCATAAAAAACGAGGTATGCCGTCATCAGCATCACCGATGTTTCCACCAGCGGATCGTTGAACACCCGCTTGACCCACGCCACGCCGACGAGACCCACCACGATGCCTAGCGCTGCGCCGCCCAAGCCGATGACAAAAAATCCCGAGATGGCGCTTCCCACCGTGAACACGCTGGCCCCGGTCACCGCGCCGATGAGCACGACAAACGCCACGATGGCCGTGCCGTCGTTGAGCAGCGATTCGCCCTCGATAAGCGTGCCCAGTTTTTTACTCGCGCCAAGTTCCTTGAGCAGCGCGACCACGGCGACGGGATCGGTCGCGCTCACCACGGCCCCGAATAACATCGCGAGGTACAAGCCCAAATCCCCTGTGCCGATGTTCCACTCGGTCAGGCCCCAGCCAAGTGAGTAGATGACCATGACGCACCCGCCGGTCATTAGCGTTGCCGTCACGATGCCCGGCCCCGCCATGTAAAACGCGTTCCAAAATGATTTCTTGAACACGTGTACATCCAGCGCGTACGCCGCCTCGAAAATTAGGATCGGCAGGAAAACATAAAGGATCAGGTGCGGGTCGAGATTGGCCCCCCACTCCACGGAGCCGCGCAATGCATCCATCAGCTTGGCAAGAAAACCGTCATGCCCCACGCCGTGCCCGGCGGCATGAGCGCCCCCCTCGTGGGCCCCGCGGAAGGCGAAGCCAAGCCCCAGCCCGATCAACATCAGCACCACCGTGAAAGGCAAGGGAACCTTGTTCAAAAAGTGCCGCGCCGCCGCTCCGATGATCAGCGCGAGGATCAGGAAAAACAGTCCGTACAGGTAGCCGTGGTCTCCGCCGGACGCCAGAATGGGGTTGATTATAGTTGATGGGTTCATCGGAAAGATACTTGCCCGTACAGCACGCAGCCTGTTCTGGCAAGCGTTTTTGACGCGAATGGCGGGCGCTTGGCCAAGCGAGAGGTGCGTTCAGGCAGTGATGCCCTGTGCCTTGGCCAAGCCTGAAAATACGCCAGCCGCCGCCATCAACTCATCAAAATCCCCCTCTTCGATGATCGCACCCCGTGACAGTACGATGACCCGGTCCATCGAGCGCAGCGTGGACAGTCGATGCGCCACGCAAAGCACTGTGCGGTGTTCGCTCAATTGGTCGATGGCGCTCTGCACCTCGGCCTCGGCCTTGGAGTCGAGTGCGGCGGTGGCCTCGTCGAGCACGAGGATTGGCGCGTTGCGGACGAAGGCCCGCGCGATGGCCAGGCGCTGGCGCTGCCCACCGGAGAGTGTGACACCGCGCTCGCCGATGCGGGTGTCGTACCCCTCCGGCAACGCGGTGATGAACTCGTGCGCGTGTGCGTGCTGTGCCGCCGCCTCGACCTGCTCTCGGGTGCAGTCCGCTCGGCCAAGCGCAATGTTCTCCGCCACCGTCAAGTCGAACAACACCACCTCCTGGCTGACGAGCGCCATCTGCTCGCGAAACTCCTTGATGCTCAAGCCGCGCAGATCGTGCCCGTCCAGCTTCACGGTGCCCGCGTCGGGGTCGTGAAACCGGAACAGTAAATTAATCAGCGTGCTTTTGCCAGAGCCGCTCTCGCCGACGATGCCCAGCTTGGTTCCCTTGGGGATGGAGAGATCGAGCCCGGTCAGTACCGGCTCCTCCTCGTACGCGAACGAGATATTGTCGAACTGGATGCCTTGCTCGAATCCGGTCACTGGCTTGGCCTCGGGGCGCTCGAGGATGTCCGGCTTTTCGGCGAGAACATCTTCCAGGCGTTCGGCACCGATGCTGGCTTCCTCGATGCTCACGTGTAGGCGGGCCAGCTTCCGGATCGGTGTGTAAAACATGATCACACCGGTGAAGAACACGACTAAGTCCGGCATGCTGCGCGCCGTGTGGACGACGTACAGGATCAACGTGCCGATACCGATCATCGACACCGACTCCACCAGCGGGCCGACGATTTCTCGCGAGCGCACGGTCTTCATCGTCTGCCGGATTAGCTGCTGGGACAACTCCTGGAAGCGGTTCACGCGGGCGTTCTCCAGCCCGAACGCCTTGATGACGCGCATGCCGGAAAACATCTCCACCGCGAGGCTCGACTGATCGATGTTGGCGGCGACCCGTTTGCCAGTTGCCTCGCGGGCTTTTTTCCCGAAGTAAATGATGGGGATGATGCAGACGGGAAACAGCATTAGCATGCCGAGGGTCAGCGGCCAGTCAATCAGGCACAGGCCGGTGAAAATACTGATGATCGCCACCGGCTCCGACACGAGGCTGCTCACCCCGGAGGCTAGGCAGGTTTGCAGCAACTGCGCGTCGCCGTTGATGCGTGTGATGAGGTCGCCGGTGGTGGAGCGATTGAAGAAGGGAATCGACAAGCGGCTCAGGTTCCGGAAGACCGTAACCCGCAGGTCGTTAATCACCCGTTCACTGGCCCAAGCCAGGCAGTACGCCGCGAGATATTTCGAGATGCCACGAAAGGCGACCAGCATTGGGAAAACCAGCAGTCCGCCGATGATCTGCAGGAGCGTCAGCGGATCGCCCATCTGCGGAAGCCAAGGGTCGAGCGTCTCGAGGATGCTGGATTGAACGGAGGAGGCTCCCTCGGTAAACCAGTTGCCATCTGCCTCGGCGGGAGCGCTCGCGGATGCCGTCGCAGCATCCGGCGGTACCAAGCGGTCGAGTATGGTCTTGGTTGCCCAAAGCACTAGCCCATTCGATGCCCCGAAGAGAATCCCGAAGAAGACGCCGGCAACTATGCGGCCCCAGTACGGTTTCACGTAGGGCGCCACGAAGGCGAAGATTTGCCTTAATTTGTGCATACCGCGATTCCGGTCGCGAGTTTAGTGCCCCCAATGGGCGGCAACGGATTATTTGCCCAAGGCCAGCCGGTTGGCTAGGCGCTCGGGCAGTCCAGCGTCCAATATCTTGGCTTGGGTTTTCTCGAAATCATACTCCAGCCGGCGAAGTTCAATCGTCCCTGCCTCAAGATCGTAGATCGCGTAACCGGCTCGCGGATCACCGTCCCTCGGCTGGCCAACGCTGCCGACGTTGATGAAATATTTCTTGCCCTTCTCGACCGTCAGCTTGTCGTACTTGCCGCCGGTGACGGAGTTCTGCTCGCGCACAAATGCCAGCGGCACATGGGTATGGCCGAAAAAGCAAACGCCGGTGTTTTGGTAGGTGAAGCTGGCCGCCGCATCGAGCCTTTTCATGACATAGCCCCAGCGCTTGGGCGCGTCCAGCGTGGAGTGCACGATGGTGAAGTTGGCGATCATTCGTAGGTACTTTAACCGCCGGAGCCAGTCGCGCTCCTCGTCGCTCAACTGGTCGCGTGTCCACATGATGGCGTGGCCGGCGTGCGGATTGAACCCGGTCAAGTCGGTGTCGCCGGCGCAATACTCGTCATGGTTGCCCATGATGCACGGCATCCCCATGTCGCGCACGATCTTCATGCACTCCTTGGGGTTAGGGTTGTAGCCAACCACATCGCCCAGGCACACGTAATGTGTGCAGTTGTTTTTCTTTGCATCCTCCAACACCACCTCGAGTCCCTCAAGGTTGGCGTGGATGTCCGCTATTAAAGCATACTTCATTCAAACAACCGGGTGTCATCCGGCAATCTCAAACCCTCTAAATTTATCCTGCGCTTCCTCCCAGACGATGTCCTCGTCCCGAATGTTACGCCGTAGACCCGAATCTCGAACCGCTTGCAGGAATTCCTCCAGCTCGGCGCGCTCGCCCTCGGCCACCAGTTCCACTCGGCCATCAGGTAAATTCCGGATGGTGCCGAGTACATCGTACCCGGGAACCAAGGCCCTCACTGTGTATCGGAAACCCACCCCCTGCACCCGTCCCGAGTAGTGTACATGGACTCGAACCAAGCTCATTTTCGCAGGTGCTGAACTGGCGCAACCCCGGCCGGGGCTGTGGTGCGTTGACCGTCGAGTCGCATTACCCGTGCGTCAGGGCGGGAAATGAAGCCACAAACACCCCTGCCGGGCAACCCTTTTGTGAGAGCCTCAATCCGGTGGCATTCCGGTTGGTTAAGCAGGAAAAAAATGTCAATTCCGCATGATCCACCCACCGCCCACCACGAGGTCGTCTTGATAAAACACGCACGCCTGACCCGGCGTCACCGCCCGCTGCGGTTCTCGCAGTTTTACCGTTGCTTGGCCATTTTCGCCGGGAATGACCGTCGCCTCGGTGCCGGGATGATTGTACCGGATCGCCGCCGAAGCCTCGATCGGCTTGGTCAGATGATCGAATGCGATCCAGTTACATCGGTCAATCCGAAACTCGTCCCGCAGCAGCAACTCCTCCCCGCCGACCACCACCCGGTTGTTTTCCGGGTCTAGTTCGATCACGTACATCGGCGTTGGTGACGAGATCCCCAGGCCCTTCCGCTGGCCGATCGTGTAAAACTCGATCCCGTCGTGATGCCCCAGCACTTGGCCGCGTGTGTCAACAATCTCCCCCCGGTGTTCCTCCACCAACCCCGCCGTCGTAAGGAATTTCTTGTAATCCTTGTCCGGCACAAAACAAATCTCCTGGCTCTCCTGCTTCTCCGCCGTCTTGAGATTCACGCACCGGGCAACCTCGCGCGTCTCGCTTTTCTGCAGTTCACCAAGCGGAAACATCATGTGCGCCAACTGCTCCTGGCCAAGCGAGAACAGAAAGTACGTCTGGTCTTTCCGCGCATCCCTGCCACGAAGCAACACTGTGCGGCCGTCGCGCTGCTCGAGCCGAGCGTAATGCCCGGTCGCCACGTATTCCGCGCCAAGCTTCCGGGCGCGGTCGATGAGGTTGCCGAACTTCAGCTTCTCGTTGCACATCACGCACGGGTTCGGCGTCCGCCCCGCCTTGTACTCCGCCGCGAAATAATCGATCACGTCCCGCTGAAACTCCTTCGATTCATCGACGAGATAATACGGGATGTCGAGTTTGTCGGCGACCGAGCGGGCATCCATCACCGCCTGCGGGCCACAGCACTTGTCCTCGGCGCGGGACACGCAATCCTGCGGCCAGACCTTCAGCGTAATGCCGACGACGTCGTACCCCTGCTCGACCAGCAACGAGGCGGCCGCGGAGGAGTCCACCCCGCCGCTCAAGCCGACGACGATGCGCGTTTTGTTATTGTCAGTCATCAGTGGCCCGCTTGGCCAAGCGCAACGATCACTTGGCGATCATGCCGCTTTCGCGGGCGAAATTGAACAATCCACCGGCATCGATCACCGGGCGAACCTCGCCCAGCGGCTTGATCGAATGCTCCGCGCCGCTGGTCGTGACTGTGACGGTTCCCGCATCCAGATCGACCTTCACCTCGTCGCCGGTGTTAAGCACATCGCAAAGCCGGTCCGTTATGTCGCACGGATACAACTCGCCGGTGGCCACGCAGTTGCGGAAAAAAATACGCGCAAAGCTCTCGGCCAAAACCAGCTTGCACCCGGCGGAGCCAAGCGCGATCGGCGCATGCTCGCGGGAACTTCCGCAGCCGTAATTCCGTCCGGCGACGATGATCGGGTAAGCTGATTTCGGTTTCCCCTCCGCCACGTAGCGCGTGGGGTAAAGCGAGTCCGGCAGGCCGATCATCGCGTAGCTGCCGAGTTTTTCGTATTCCTCCGGGATCGTCGGGACAAGGTTCAGGTATTGGGCCGGTATAATCTGGTCGGTGTCGATATTATCCCGCACCACAAAAACCGGCCCTTCAAAGACACTACTCATGGCCGACATTTGGGAACAGATCGGGGCGTTTTTCAATTCAAAACGGGATCGACTCGTATTTGCCGCCGGCAAATCGGCGGTAATGCGTGAAGCCGGAGCGCTTGGCCAGGGCGACCGCTTGGTCGAACTGCTCCCCGACACGGCCCGGCTTGTGAGCGTCTGAGCCGAATGTCAGCCCCACGCCGATCCCGGCCGCCATCTCCAACAGCGCGGGTGAAGGGTACATTTCGCCACACGGCTTGTTCACGCCGTTCGTGTTGATCTCGATGGCGATGTCCTGCCGCTTCACTTCGTCGAGGAAGGGCCGCCACATCGCGGAGCAATCGCCGCTTGGCTGATCGCCGAAAACCTTGATCAAATCGCAGTGACCAATGATGTCGAACACCCCCAGCGCAGCCGATTGCCGGAGCAACTCAAAATACTCCGCCCAAGCGGCATCGATATCCCGTCCCTCCCACGATTCGCGGTGGTCCGGATGATCAAAACTCCATTTATCTCCAATATAATGCACTGAACCGATTAAATAATCCCATGTTTGGCGCTTGGCCAAGTCGCGAATCCAATCCTCGTAGCAGGGCACAAAGTCGATTTCGAGGCTCTTTCGGACGGTGACAGCGGGGTTTTCAGTGGCCGCTTGGTCGATTTTTTCGATGTACAGATTTAAGTCGCGCTCAAGCATTCGCCAATTGTCAAAATCGTCGCCCGGCATCGGCGCGTGCTCGGTGAACCCAATCTCGGTTAGGCCAATGCGTGCCGCTTGGGCGGCGTATTCGGTTGGTTCCCCCTCCGCGTGGTGGCAGAGGGGCGTGTGCATATGATAATCCGGCGGCAGGGCCACGGCCACAAACTAGGGGAGTTTCGGCCCTTGGCCAAGCGAAGAGCGGAATCTGGGTGCTCAGTCGTCTGCCGGGTGGCGCTTGACCGGATGTATCTTCGCAAGTTTGCGGGAGAGAACCTGAACCCACCTTGCCGACTCTGCGGCGACGTTTTTATTTTCACCGGGGTCGTTTTGGTGGTCGTACAGCTCGCGTGCCACGACTTCGCCGGTTCGCCAGTTGCGCCACTCGGTGTATCGGTGATGCCGGGTTCGCAGCGAGTATCCCATTACCTCCGGTTCCTTCCCGGTGTAATAAGCCGGACGCGGGTGCTGCGTGATGGCAAACGGCTTGACCTCGCCTAGGGGATCCTTCAGGGCGGGCACGAGGCTGGCACCTTCCAAGTGCGTTGGCTTGGCCAAGCCGCATAATTCGGCCAGGGTCGGGTACAGGTCGAGCAGTTCCACCGGCGAGGGCGACGCTTCGCCACGCTTGCCCAGATGCGGCGGGGTAATGATCAAGGGAACGGCGGCGTCCCACTCGTAGTTGGAGGTTTTGCACCACAGGCTGTGCTCGCCCAGATGAAAGCCGTGGTCGCCGGTAAACACGACGATGGTGCTGTCCCGCAAACCAAGCTGATCCAGTTCGTCAAGGACGCGGCCGACTTGCGCGTCCATGTAGGTCGTGGCGGCATAGTAGCCACGGCGCAGTTCGCGAATATCCCTCGGCGATGGTTTGCGCCCGCCGAAAGCGCGCAACAACTCACGGCTGTCGTGGAGGGCGATGTCAGGACCGTTTGCCGGCTTGGCCAATGATTCCGGCAGCTTCACCTTGGCCGGGTCGTAGAGGTTCCAGTAGCGCTTTGGGGCGTTGAACGGCAGATGCGGTTTCCAAAAACCGACGGCCAAAAAAAACGGCTTCCTGTTTTTTTTTAGCCCCCGAAGCGACTCGATGGCCCGGGTCGCAATCCGGCCGTCGAAATAGGCTTCGTCCGGCACATCGCGGATGGTGCTGCGCGGCAGTTTGATTTCGTTCCCCGGCGGCTTCCCTTCGACCCTCGGTTTGTCATCGTCGTGACGCGCGTAGTGCATGAATTGCGGCACACTCCACGACTGCGGGTCGCCATGAATGTCCTGCCGCCAGTTGTGGAAAATTTTGCCAACACACTCGGTGAAGTAGCCGTTGTTCCTGAAATGTTGCGGCAGCGTGACGATGTCCGGGCGGCGCTGACGGAGGTGTGTCGGCAGGTTCCAAATGCCGAGCGAGTCGGGCCGCAGTCCGGTCAGCATCGAGGCGCGCGACGGGTTGCACAACGCCTGCTGGCAATAGGCATGCTCGAACATCCGGCCGCGCTTGGCCAGGCGATCGATGTTCGGGCTGATCACGTGCCCGGCGCCGTAGCAGCCCAACTCCGGCCGCAGGTCGTCCGCCATGAGAAACAGCACATTGAGCTTGTCACCGGCCGGAGGGCCGGCCAAGCCCGTCAAGGCCACTCCCCAAAGGGCGGTCCCAAGTGCAAGAGCCAGGCTTCGTGGCTTCATCGCTTACAGCACCCAGCCCTTGCGGTATTCGCTGTGGATGAAGCGGTTGGCCTCGGGCACATTTTTAACGCGCATATTCTTGGCGTCCCACTCGATTTTTTTGCCGGAGCGCAGTGCCACCAGGCCAAGCAGCATCGCCTCGGTCATCGGCCCGGCGTAGTCGAAATTGGACCAGGCCGGTTTGCCGCCCTTGCAGGCGTCGATCCACTCGAGGTAATGGTGCCGGTTGAAGTCGGCCGGTTTTTCGATCATCTCCGGCACGTCTTTGTGGTCCGCCACCGTTGCGCCGGAGAGGAACGTGCCCTTGCCCCAGTACATCGGGATGTACAGCGTGTCCTTGCTGCCGATGAGAATTGAGCCGTTGCCTGGCAGTTCCTTCTGCTTGGCCAAGGCGGCATTCGGTTTTTTGCCGCCATCGTACCAAATGACCTTCACCGCTTTGCGTTTGCCGAGTTGTGGGAAATGAGACGTGATGATAGACCAACTCGGTGCAGTCTCGTCGTTGATCTCGGATGACACGGCCTCGAGCGTCTCGGGGTCGCGCAGGTTGAGCGCCCAATAGGCCAGGTCGGAGTTGTGGCAACCCATGTCGCCGACTGCCCCGGTGCCGAAGTCCCAAAAGCCGCGCCACTTGAACGGATGATATGCCGGGTGGTACGGGCGCTTAGGCGCCGGGCCAAGCCACAGATCCCAGTTGACGTTTTTAGGAACCGGTGGCGAGCCGCTTGGCCGTCCGATGCCCTGCGGCCAAACCGGCCGATCGGTCCAGATGTGGACTTCTTTCACGTCGCCCAAGACACCGGCTTGGATCAACTCCACGTAACGCCGAGTGTCCGGATTCGAGTGCCCTTGGTTGCCCATCTGCGTGGCCACCTTGTGTTTGCGGGCGAGATCGGTCAGCACGCGCGCCTCGAGGACGGAGTGCGTCAGTGGCTTTTGGCAATAGACATGTTTGCCAAGTCGCATGGCCATCGCCGCCGCCGTGGCGTGGGTGTGGTCCGGCGTCGAAACGGTCACGGCGTCGATGTTCTTGGCCTCCTTCTCGAGCATTTGCCGGAAGTCAGCGTACTTGGCAGCCTTCGCGTGGCGATTGAACATGTGCGCGGCGCGGCCGGGGTCGACGTCGCAAAGCGCCACGATGTTCTGGCTTTCGCAGCCGTCGATGTCGACCTGTCCCTTGCCGCCGGAACCGATCGCCGCAATGTTAAGCCGTTCGTTTGCGCCGAACACACGGCGTGGCACCACCATCGGAAACGCAACCGCGCCGGTGGCTGCAACAGTAGTTTTGATGAATTCTCTACGCCGAATGGGTGTTACTTGAGGAGTCGTCATAAGCCAATTGGTGGGCGGCATCCTCTCCTTTGCCACTTACGCCGTCAAGTCAAGCGCTAGACCAAGCTGAATAAAAACGGGGGATGTCCGCAATTATGAAAGAAAGGTTGAATGGAAATCCAAACCGGAAGAGAGTCCGTTCTCCACGAACTGCCGCTGGCCCGTGTAGAGACATCACTTTTAAGAGGAGTTGCCGTTGACTCTTCTTTTGAGTCGGCTCGAGAAAACAAACCCAAAAATGCTTTTTCGTTTTTTTATTGTGGGATTGGCTGCGTGTGCGGCCTTCGGGCCTGGCCAAGTACAGGCGCAAAATCCTCGGGTTCAAATACCATTTGAGTTGCATGACAAATCGCTCAAACTGACCGAATGGGCCAAGCAACCGATGTTATTGAATCCAGTCGCGCTTAGCTTCGACTATCAGGGGCGGCTGTTTGTTGTTGAGACGGCTCGCAGAGGGACCGTGGATATAGATATCCGGGCCCACAAGGAATGGGTGATTGATGATCTTTCGAATCAAAATATTCCCCAGTTGCGAAAAATGTTCCGAAGCAAAATGGCCCCGGAACTCAGCGAACAAAACAAATCCTGGCTTAAGGACCGGAATCAGGACGGTTCCCACGACTGGCGGGACTTGATGGCTGTCAAGGAGCGGATCCATTTGCTTCAGGACACGGACGACGACGGTAAGGCGGATGTCGCCAAGGTGTTTGCCGAGGGGTTTAATCAGGAGGTCAACGGTGTCATGGCCGGTGTGCTCCCTTATCGTGGCGATGTGTTTGCGACCATTTATCCGGATGTATGGAAGTTGAATGACAGGGACCACGACGGGTATGCGGACAAGCAGGAGGTATTCATTCATGGATTCGGGGTTCACGCCGCCTTTGATGGACACGACCTGCACGGACTCACTATCGGGCCGGACGGCAAGCTGTATTTCTCTGTCGGCGACAATGGTTTTTCCGTACGCACCCGCGAGGGCAAACTTCTTCACCACCCCAATACGGGCGGAGTGTTGCGGTGTAATTGGGATGGCAGCAACCTGGAGGTGTTTGCGAGCGGGCTGCGCAATGTCCAGGAACTGGCTTTTGACGAATTTGGAAACCTGTTCTCGGTGGACAACGATGGAGACATCCGGGACGAGCGGGAGAGGTTCGTCTACATCACGGAAGGCAGCGATTCCGGGTGGCGACTAAACTGGCAGTTCAAGAAAGGGGGCTGGCCCAGGCAAACCAAAACCCCGGAGTACTGCCCTTGGATCGATGAAAAACTTTGGCTCCCGCACTGGAAGGGGCAGGCCGCGTATATCACACCCCCCATGAGCAAATTCTCCGTCGGGCCGGGAGGTTTCAAGTACAATCCCGGCACAGCTTTGAATGATCGCTACAAGGGCTCCTTTTTTCTTTGCGAATTTCCGGTCCAGAAAGTGACGGCATTCAAGACCGAGCCACAAGGCGCCTACTTCAAGATGGTGGACGAGCACATCTTTCTTTTTGGGATGATGGCCAGCGCCATCAATTTTGGCCCGGACGGCTCCATGTATGTGGCCAACTGGGATGGAAAGTGGCAACCCAACGAACTTGGCAGCATCTGGGCGGTTGACGACCCCGCGATTCGCAGATCGGAAAAGCGGAAACAGGTTGCCGAATTGCTTCGCAGCAATTACGGCGGTCATCCTGATGTGTTCCTGGTCGATCTGCTGGCCCACGAAGACCAGCGGATTCGGCTTGAGGCACAATTCGAATTGGCCAGGCGCGACAAGTTTGAGAAACTGTTGAAAGTGGCAGCAAACCCGAGTGCCAAGCGGCTCTCCCGGGTTCATGCGCTATGGGGGCTTGGCCAACTGGAAGATGATTTACAGCGGAATAAACGCCTGGCCAGGCGACTTCCGTTTACGGATTCTGATTTCGAGATTCGTGCGCAGGCAGCCAAGCTGGCGGGAATAAGAAAAGTTAAATGCTGTGCCGCAAAATTGGCGGATCTTCTTCATGACGAAAATGCCCGGGTTCAATTTCATGCGGCAATGGCGCTTGGCCAGGCGGGGGACTCCTCAACCGTCCCCGGGTTGATTGCTTTGCTCGAACGCAATGACGACCGGGACGCTTACCTTCGCCACGCCGCCATCATGGGGCTGGCCGGGAGTGCCCGCCCGGCTGAGTTAAGCGCACAAAACAAACATAAATCGGCTGCCGTGCGGGTTGCGACCGTCGCCGCCCTGCGCCGCTTGAAGCATCCGGGAGTAAAATCTTTTTTGGCAGACTCCAGTGAGTGGGTGTTGCGGGAGGCCATCAGCGCGGTTCACGATGACGAGTCGATCCCGGAGGTTCTCCCTGTCGTGGCAGATTTATTGCCTTTAAACACAAGCCAGTCCGAGGCCATAACCCGGCGCCTGCTCAGCGCGAACCTCCGGGTTGGCCAAGCTGTAAACGCCGAGCGCCTCCTTGCTTATGCCTTGGATCAATCCAAACCAAGTGCTATGCGAGCCGAGGCGGTGCTTTGCCTGGGCGACTGGAATCGCCGACCCTTCGTGGACCGGGTTGAGGGCCGGGTGCGTGAGCTTTCCAGGCGCGATGATTCCTTGGCCAAAAAACTGATCTCCGCAAACCTCCAGGACCTTTTCGAGGCGTCCGATTCCGAATTGCTCGCCGAACTCATCCGGTTGTGTGAGAAACTTCAGATCAAACTCGGAGCCAAATCGTTGCTCGTGATCGCCATGTCTGAGTCACAGGATTTGAGTGCGCGAGTTCAGGCCATTCAATCTGTTCAGGCGAATAAAACACAGGGCGCGTCCAATCAACTGGCCGCACTTTTAAAGAGCAAGCATCCGGAAATCCAGGTCGCTGCGGTGGGTAAACTTTCAGAAATCGAACCAAAAAATTTCGCTGCGCGACTGGAAACCAGCTGGAGAACATTGAGCCATCCAGCCCAACAAACATTCCTGACCCAGTTGGGGACCGCGACAAGCGCCAGGGGGGATGAAATCCTGAGTGATGCCCTTGCCTCACTTCTGGGGGGAGAGCTTTCCAAAGCACTCGAGCTTGATGTGGTTACTTCAGCCGAGGTGAGACAAACCCCAAGACTGAAACGCCTTGTTGCCCAATACGAATCAAGGCAGTCCGCTAAGGATTTCGCTGCCTCCTATCGATCAACATTGGTCGGTGGTCAACCTGCCAAAGGGAAGCTGGTTTACGAAAACCATGTAGCCGCGCAATGTGTCCGGTGCCACAACGCCGGCGGTAAAGGCAAGCAGGTAGGGCCGGAGTTGGGCGGAATAGGAAAACGAGTTAACAAGGATTATCTTCTCCGCTCCCTCATCGCTCCCAATTCGGATATCGCGGAAGGATTCGGTGTGACAGTCGTCGAGTTGAGCAACGGTGAAGTCCTTGCTGGAAGCATCGGAAATCGAACCAAAAAAACGCTGACCTTGATTCCGTCTCAAGGCAAAATAAGGGAGATCCCCGTCAGCTTGATCAAGAACATCACCGAATCTAGAACCTCGGTCATGCCTCCCGTGGGCGCCATTCTCACGAAGCATGAGCTTCGCGACTTGATGGCCTATCTCGAAACACTCTAGCCCAACTGCCAGGCCATCCTCAAAAGCCGCGGATTGAGGCTGAACCGCAGGTGAAAAAAGGTGGCCCCGGGAGACCGGGACCACCAATGCATCGGCTTTCTTTTTACCGACTTGTTGCGTTACGCGTTGGATGGGTCATCAGACGCATCGCCTTTGCGGGTTAACCCGCTGGCGCGTTCGTTGTCCGTGATATAACCCATCGCACGATACAAGGCAGAGTTCGGCCCGTGATCCGGATCCGCCAAAACGGCATGAACAACCATCTTGATGTGCTCCCTTGTTTTTCTGTCAGCCGCCTCGCGTCGCGCAATACCGGCCCGACGATCCCGCAGGATTGTGTCGAGCTGTTCGCGTTCAGTGATCGACGTTCCGGTTAACACCTTGAACTGGGCAAGATTCATCCCAGAAAAGGTTTCTTCCTTTGCGTACTCAGCCCACGACTCCGTTACGGTCGTGAGCCACTCTTCTATCTGTTTATGTTTTTTCATTTTATTAACTTTCCCCTTCGGCTTATTCTCAAACTGTTGTTGAGATTTCGTCGTTGGTGAAATCTGTTGGACCGGGACCTCGAGCTTGGCCTTTTGCAGGTCCAAGTTCCGGTCGCGATTCTTTCCGTACCAATAATCAACTAATGTTTCCATGATGGTTGTATAATGAATTACAGCTAAAGTTCCTGATTGGGAAAATTTTTTTTGAAGAAAAATAAAGACCTCTGTGTTTACTCGAGAAAATGGACTTTTAGGGCCCCTTAAAATGAGTCGAGGCATGATTTGTTGACTTAGGCTAGCGTTCAAAGTGATTGAGACGTGCTGTCGACGACTTTGTGAAATAACCAAAGAACTTGAGGGACGGAACGAACGAGATTGGGGACGGCCTAATCGACTTCGATCGCCACTCAAACAACTTTAGTCGGCCCTCAAACTTGTTTGGGCGGGAAACAAATTGTTAATTAGGTGCAATCTAGAGGGCCTTTTGATTTGCAATTGGTGATCAATTATGTGATACTTTGTTTGCGGCGAAATCACAAATCATTGCAACTGTTGGTTGGTGAAGTGAGTGGGAAATTAGACTAAATCCGGAATGAAAATATCGTGTTCAAATTGCAATGAATCTTTGGATGTATCTGACGAACTTGGAGGGCAAGCCATCGAGTGCCCCAACTGTAATGAAAGCCTGACTGCACCACAAAAGCGACCGAGCCTGATTGTCCGATTTGCTGTTGGGTTGTTAGGATTACTCTTCATGATCCCCATGTTTGTTGAAGACAAGTCGTTGGGATCAGTAAGAGGATTTGGCCTCTTGATGGGAGTTGCGTTTATGCTCTACTTTTTTGGTGGCCCCCGTTTGCTTGAAAAGATCGGTCTCGGATTCCTTGTCCAACCTGTTGGTGGCGGCGCTAAGAATGCAGCTTTGCCTAGTAGCGCCCAGGGTGAAGCGGGAGTCGCCGAGCCGGTCGTTGCTCCCAACAGCGACATCAACGAGGGCATCGCCGCATTTCAGCAGCAACTTGCCATATTAACTCCTCGGGCATTTCTTACTCCGGCCATAGTGGCAATCAACCTCATCGTGTTCACGATCATGATCGCCGCAGGCGTACATATCATGTCGCCCAAGATTGTTGACCTGTTGGCATGGGGGGCAAACTACGCTCCAAAAACCACAGGCGGAGAGTGGTGGCGACTGGTCACGAGCAACTACCTGCATATTGGTGTCATCCATATCGCATTCAACATGTGGGTCTTTTGGAGCGTCGGGCAATTTGTGGAACGACTGGTGGGCAACTTGGGGTTCTTCTTTGTCTATTTATTCTCAGGAGTCGTTGGTGGCTTTGCCACAGTTCTGTGGAACCCAGGGGCTGTGAGTGCAGGTGCTTCGGGTGCGGTTTTTGGTGTCTACGGGTGCCTGCTAGCTTTTCTCGCGTCGGATCGGGGTTCTATACCGCGTCCCATCTTGAAGGCTTTGGGCAACAATGCCGTCTTCTTTGTCGTTGTGAACGTGATTTACGGCATGGGGCAGGAGAACGTGGATATGGCCGCGCATCTTGGTGGTTTGGCGGCGGGCTTCGTCTCCGGTTTGATCCTCCGGAGGCCATTGGATTCCAGCGTATCCAAGAATCGGGGGCCGCGGAACCTGCTGGTCGGAATTGCGGGTGTGTTGGCAATAAGCGCCGGGGTGGCGCTGACAGGAAACCGTTACGCGGATATTCAGGAGGAGCTTCGTCGGTTCGGCGAGACTGAGGAAACAGTAATGGGCTCATTCAATGAAACGATTCAGAAGGTACAGACAGGTTCGATGTCCGACGATGCATTCGCGTCCATCCTCAGTGAGGAGATCATTGCACCATGGGAGGCGGCGCTGTCTGAATTTGAGAGTGAAACAGCCGAAAAACTGCAAAAACTTTCAGAACGCAACAGCGAGTTACATGGCAAATTAGTGAAATACATGCATCTGCGATTGGAGGCATTTCAGCTTATGCTTGAAGCTGTCGAAGGGAATGATCAGCAGAAGGCGGAACGCGCCAATGAGAAACTAGCGGAGTCCCAAGTTATTGTGGAATCGTTACAAAACGGCGGTAATTAGGCGTTGACCTGATTGACGGCCTCGACGCAGCGGGTGCAGAGGGTGGTAGATTGGTCAAGGCTTGCACGGTGCTGGCAGTGCCATCCAAGTGTGCCGTGAGTCAGTCCCTTTCTTCAGGCCAGCTGCCATCCCAATCGCCATCCGGTGCCGGCCGGGCGGTGTCGCCGCCTCCCGCTCCCTGTGTTGGACCTTTGTATTCATTATGTGTTGTTTTCCCGATAAGGGACTTCACTCTCTTATTGTATTCGTCTTCTGTGATTGGTGGATTCGGTGGCAAAGATTCATACGAAACGCATCCAGATAATGTAATGCCGAAGCAAATGCTGACCACTAATCTTTTCATAGCAACCCAATGAGACGCCACTGCCAGTTCACCGTCAACCGATGAGCTACTTCTTACGACTAGAACGGTAAGCTAGCCAAATAACCAAAGCTGTCGCAGTGAGGAATATGAACCCAATCATAAACGTCTGGATTTCACCTGATATATCTTCAGCTATTTCTGCTGGACTCACATGCTGATGAGACGCCAATGCCAGTTCACCGTCAAGCGGTTCAGGGTCGACCATGTGACTCGGTTCGCCGTCCGCTGTCGGTCAGTCGCTGGCGACAACCCAGTCTGTTCACGGTTTGAGCGAGGGACGCCGATGCCAGTGGTCAAGGAGTCATGCGAAAGCGAACTGGAGGCGTAGGTCGCCTGACGGTAAGCTACAAGCATACACAGATGAATACGAAAGCAAGAGAAGGCCAAAGAGACGCCGTAAACGCCGTTGGTCAGCCTGCCTCGCTAATTATTCGGGATTGAACGGGAAAGCCAATGGATGACCAGGAGACAGATAAGACCAAGCAGGAAAAGGGTAACCGCCATCACCAAAAACCGCTTAATTTTTGGATTCATCAGCCGAGGTGCTGGCTACTTGCCTCGGGAATCAGGCGGTGGCCTGATTGACGGCCTCGATGCAGCGGGTGCAGAGGGTGGCGTGATTGTCGTGTGAGCCGACGGTGGGTTCCCAGCGCCAGCAGCGTTCGCATTTTTCACCCTCGGCATTGGTCACGGCGACCTGCAATTCCTCACCTTCACCCGTTTCGAGTTTAAGTTCCGAGACGTTGATTAGCTCGCGGAGATCTTCCCCGTGCGCTTGGCCTATTTCGATTTCGCGGCCATTGCCGGTGAGGGTCACGCAGGCCTCGAGACTCTTGCCAATCTGCTTGGCTTGGCGCGCTTCCTCAAGCATAGGCAGGGTGCGTTCTCGGATGGCAAACATCGTTTCCCAGTTGGCCGATTCTTCGGCGCTGATGCTGAACTCAAACGGCTCCCAATCGGTCAGGTGCACACTGGCAGAGTCGAGGTGAGGAATGGCCTCCCATGCCTCGTCGGCGGTGAATACGAGCATCGGCGAGAGCATCTTGGCGAAGCCCTGCACTAGCCTGTAAATCGCCGTCTGCGTCGAGCGTCGACGCGTTGAGTTGGCGGGTGATGTGTAGAGGCGATCTTTCACCGTGTCGTGATACACCGCTGACAACTCCACCGACACGAACTGGGTGATGCGCTGATAGGCGATATGAAATTCGCACTTGTCGAACGCCGTGCGAACGTCGGCGTCGAGCTTTGCGAACGCGTCAAGAATCCATCGGTCGAGCCCGGTCAACTCGCCGTCGGCAACGGTGTGTTGCGTCGGGTCAAAGTCGTACAGATTGCTGAGCTGATAGCGGAAGGCGTTGCGAATGCCACGGTACGCCTCGGCCACTTTCTTGATCCGTTCCTCGCTGACGGTGATGTCGTTTCGGAAATCCTGCGACGCCACCCACAGGCGGACGATGTCCGCGCCGTAATTGCCGATGTAGGCCTCGGCGGTTTGTGGCTTGGAGTGGCCGCCAGCCTGCTTGCTTTTGGAAATTTTTTCGCGGTCGGCGTCGACCATGAAGCCGTGCGTCAGCACGTTGCGATACGGCGCGACACCGTTGCCGGCCAGCGACAAAAGCAGCGACGATTGAAACCAGCCACGGTGCTGGTCGCTGCCTTCAAGGTAGTAGTCGGCCTGCCATGCATCGGTCGAGCCGGCCTCGGCACCGGGGCGGCCAAGCTCGCTGCGCTGCATGAGCACGGCGCGCGACGATGAGCCGGAATCGATCCATACGTCGAGCGTGTCGGTGGACTTGGCCACCGGCTCCGCGCCGTCCCAGCCGTCCGGCTTTACCGCGGCCCAAAGGTCATCGAAGTCGCGCTCGAACCACACGTTCGATCCGTGTTCCTGGACGAGGTCGGCGGTTTTTCGAACGATCCGCGCGTCGAGTATCGGCTCGCCCTGGGCATCGTAAAACGCTGGGATCGGCACGCCCCACGAGCGCTGGCGCGAGATGCACCAGTCCGGGCGCGACTTGACCGCGCCCTCGATCCGGTTGCGTCCCCAGCCTGGAAGCCAGTTGACGCCCTCAATGGCGGCGAGTGCCTTTTCGCGAAAACCGTCGTGGTCGATTTTGACGAACCACTGATCCATCGCGCGGAAAATCACCGGCGTTTTGCTGCGCCAGCAATGCGGGTAGCTGTGCTCGTAGCGCTCCTCGAATGCCAGCCTGTTGCCGGCCTTGAGCAACTCGATGACGGCGTCGTTGGCTTCGCATTTGCCTTTGCGCTCGAGGATTTGTTTGCCGACGAGCTCGTCGGGCATCTGCTGTTTCTCTGGCAGATCGGCGGTGCGCGTGAGGCAGCCTTTGTCGTCCACCGGCGAGTAAACCGGCAGGCCGTTCGCGCGGCCAAGGTTGTAATCGTCCTGGCCGTGCCCCGGCGCGATGTGCACCAGGCCGGTGCCGGCGCTGTCATCGACGAACATGTCGCCGGCGAACAGTTTGCCGGTGCGGTTGCAGAATGGGTGGTGATACTCCATTTCAGCGAGTTGGTCGCTCTGCACCGTGCGCAAAATCTCGAAGTCACCCGCCCAGCCGCACTTCTCGACGATAGTGTCGAGCAGGGGCACGCTGACGAGCAGCGCCTCTTCGCCGACGCGGATCAACTGGTAGTCGAACCGGGAATTGTAGGCGACGGCGAGGTTGGCCGGCAGTGTCCACGGCGTGGTCGTCCAGATCAGCAGGTGCATGTCTGTCTCGCCCACGATCGGGAATTTCACATAAACGCTCTGGCTGACATGATCCTGATATTCGACCTCCGCTTCGGCCAGTGCTGTGCGGCACGGGATGCTCCAGTAAACCGGTTTTTTGCCGCGATAAACAAATCCCTTGTCCACCAACTCGGCGAACAACCGCAGCTCCTCAGCCTCGTACTCGGGATGGAGCGTGAGGTACGGGTTGTCCCATTCGCCGAGCACGCCGAGCCGCTTGAACTGCTCACGTTGTTTGTCAACAAACTCCAGCGCGTACGCCTCGCAGGCTTTGCGGATCATCGCCGGTGTGGCGTCGGTGTTGCCGCCCTTTCGCATTTGCTGCGTGACCTTGAACTCGATCGGCAACCCGTGGCAGTCCCAGCCCGGCACGTACGGCACGTGTTTGCCGCGCAGCGTCTGATACTTGAGAATGAAGTCCTTGAGAATTTTGTTCAGCGCTGTGCCGATGTGCACGTCGCCGTTGGCGAACGGCGGGCCGTCATGCAGCAAAAACCGCTCGGCGCCGTCGCGGCGTTTTTGGATCTGCTCGTACAGGCCGTCTGCGTACCACTTGGCCAAGCGTTCGGGTTCGCGCTGGACGAGCCCGGCACGCATAGGGAAATCCGTCTGCGGAAGGTTAAGCGTTTTTTTATACTCCATCTTGGGTACCCGCCCGCCCGGGCAGGCGCGGCAACCTACCAGCCCGCTTGGCCAAAGGCAAAAGCAGAAACAGCTGGCACGCTTGGCTTGACTGCACTTGGCCAAGCAGTACGGTTTCCGGCATGAAGAATCACTTCGTACGATCCACAATCACTTCATTGCTGCTCGTCGCTACAGCGTTTGGCCTATCGGCTGAAGAACCAAGACTGGAAAGCGGCAAACAGCGAGCCGCCGTCAGCGGGCTGCACGGCAAGCCCGCGCCCAAGCTGGAGCTCACCCAGTGGCTGAACACCAAGGGCGGCAAGGCACCGGACACCAAGGGTAAAATCGTTGTGCTCGATTTTTGGGCGACGTGGTGCGGCCCTTGCATTGCCTCCATTCCCAAGACCAACAAGCTGCGTAAAAAGTATGCCGACAAGGGAGTGGTCATCATTGGCGTTTGCGCCTCACGCGGCGGCGAGAAGATGAAGCAGACCGCCGAGCAGCATGGCATCGAGTACCCGGTTGCGCTCGACGCAGACGGCAAAGTGGTTGGTGCCTATGCTGTCAACAGCTACCCCGACTACTACATCATTGGCAGCGATGGTAAGCTGCGCTGGGGCGACATCGCCAACGCCGACGTCGAGAAGGCCATCGAGCACCTGCTAGCGGAGAAATAATTTTATGAGCGACACGATTTATCCGAGAAGCCCGTACGAGGCCATGGACAGCTGGGTGCACCTGCCGCGCCTCGTCGACAAAATTCGCCTGCACGAAGCCGGCCAATTGCCCGCTGATTATCAGCCGAACTATCTGCATAAGGGGTTCGACCTTGCCTGGTTTAAGGCCAGCGGTGTTGAACCGGGCACTCTTGTCAGCGTCGTCAAAAACTCAATCACCGACGGGCAGATCAGCGACTGGGTCAAAGCCAACGTCAGCACACCCGATGAGGCCAAGACGGCGTTAAGGGACAAACTGTTGAGCTATGGCACGGAGGGCAGGCTGCTTGAGCTGCTCATCCAGCGCAAGGCCGAGTCCGGCCTGAAGGATCGCGACGACATCCGCTGCATGTTCGACTACATCGACGCCGACGAAGGCCGGAACTGATTACTCAGCTTGGCCGAGTTTGGCTTGGATTTTTTGGGTGGTGCGGAAGTGGAGCTTGGCGGCCTCGCCCAGTTTTTTTATCCCATATTTTTTGAGGAATGTCGCGCCGGCGGCGTCCACTCTTGACGAGGCTCCTTTGGGCAGTTCGAGGTCGAACTCCCGGCCAAGCGCGGCGAGACGATTGACGAATTCCGCCCGCGCAAGAATCGACGCGGCGGCCACCGCGATGTCGGACTCGGCCTTGTGCATTTGCACCAACTCGAGTTGGCGGCCCTCCTCCATCAACGCGTTTTTCACCGTGGCTTTGTTGCGGGCAAACTGGTCGCTGATCGCGCGCAGCGGCGGCGGCTCCATTCGAGCCCGCTGGCCCAGCAGATTTTCGATCACCCGCGCGTGGCCCCATGCGAGAATCTTGTTCACATTGCGCATGGATTGGTGCATACGATTGTAGGTGGCGTTACCGATCGGCACGACGGTGTGAACGCAGCCGGGGGTTTCGCGAATGGCCTTGGCCAAGACGGCGATTTTTTTGTCGGTGGTGATGGCCTTGGAATCCTTGACGCCCAGCTCGTGCAGCGCGCGGGCGATCGGCTCGTTCACGTAAACACCGGCGACCACCAGCGGCCCAAAAAAATCGCCCTTGCCGCTTTCATCGACGCCGAGCCGGGGTTCAAGTTGTTCCGGCTGCGTCTCGAGTTCGTAGCCGAGTGTCGCTTCACCAAGCACCGCCGGTTCAAGGGTGAACTCGACAAACTCGCGCGTGCCTTTGCCTTGTGCGAGCAGCTTGCCGCTTTTGTAAAAAGTGACCGACAGGCCGGGGTGCTTGAAGCTGTAAACGGCGTGCGGAACGTCGGCGGTGTCGAAGTCGCGCTTGGCCAAGAGCCCGCGCAACGTCTCCGCCTGTGCGGGCGTCAGCTTGGCGGTGTGGCTGGTCATCCGGCGTGGACGGTTTCGCCGCTTGGCTCGACCCATTTGCCGTGTTCACGGATAAGCTCAACGAGGCTCTCGACCGCCTCGGCCTCTGGGATGTTGAAGCGCACCGGCTCGCGGCCGACGTAAAGATTGATCTTGTTTGGCGCGCCACCAACGTAGCCGAAATCAGCATCGGCCATCTCGCCAGGGCCGTTGACGATGCAGCCCATGATGGCGATTTTCACTCCCTTGAGATGCTCGGTGCGGGCCTTGATGCGGGCGGTGACTTCCTGCAGATCAAACAGTGTGCGACCACAGCTTGGGCAGGCAACGTAGTCGGTTTTGAACGAGCGACAACCGGCGGCCTGCAAAATATTATAGGCCAGGCGCAGCGACTGGCCGGCGCCACTCTCGCCGCGAACCAAAATGGTGTCCCCAATGCCGTCGCACAGCAGCGAGCCGATCACGACGGCGGCGCGGAGCAGGGCGATATTCGGCTCAAGCGGCGTATCGCCGAAGTGGAGGCAGTCCTTCAGTAAAATGGGATTCGTGCGGCCAAGTGCCTTGATCCGGCCGGCCAACAGGCGGAACGCGGTGATGGTGGGCAGGTTGAGGTCGTCCTTCACCGTGACAAGTTGAGTGTCGCAGTTGATTGAAAACGCCTCGCGCGGATCGACTTCCATCACGTTCAATTCCTCGTAAATTGCCTCCGGCTTCACGTCGTCGCCTGGCTGGATGCGCGTCACGAGTTTGTCCCAGGCTGCCTGCGTCACGACAACGCGGATGGTTTGTTCACCGCCGCACTTTATGCCGTCAGCCAACTCGATCTCCGGCGTTGCACGGCGTGCGTAGTCGAACGGGTCGTAGGCCAACGGCACGTCCAACGTGTCGGCGGTCGTGTCGGTCAATCCGGGAATTTGCGCGAGCAGATCGTTGCAAACGGCGATCTCGTTTGGCGAATCTTCGGTGAGCGAAACACGGATTGTGTCTCCCAAGCCGTCGCACAGTAGCGAGCCGATGCCGATGGCGCTTTTGATACGGCCGTCCTCGCCGTCGCCGGCTTCGGTGACGCCCAAGTGCAGCGGGTAGTTCCAGTCCGGCCCCAGCTTGGTCAAGCGCGCGGCCAACAGTCGGTAGCACTCGATCATCACCTTCGGGTTGCTGGACTTCATCGAGAACTTAAAATTGTGGAAGCCGCGCTCTCGTGCGATATGGGCAAACTCAAGCGCACTCTCCACCATCCCCAGCGGCGTGTCGCCGTAGCGGTTCATGATACGGTCGCTGAGCGAACCGTGGTTGGTGCCGATACGCAGTGCTCGGTTGCGCGTTTTGCATTCCTCGACGAGCGGCGCGAACTCGGCCTCGATGCGAGTCAACTCCTCGGCGTATTGTTCATCAGTGTATTCGCGGATGTTGAATTTTTTGGAGTCGGCATAGTTGCCGGGGTTCACGCGAACCATCTCGCACCACTTCACCGCTTCCAAAGCGGCGTCCGGCTTGAAATGAATGTCGGCGACCACCGGGACGTTCGAGCCGCGCGCACGGATGCCGGCGACGATCGACTCGAGATTGGCGGCGTAGCGTTTGGTTTGCGCGGTGATGCGGATAATCTGGCAACCGGCCTCGACCAAAGCCATCGATTGCTGGATGCACGCATCGGTATCGAGCGTGCTGCAGGTGATCATCGACTGGCGAACGACAGGGTTGCTGCTGCCGACGAGGACGCCTCCGTTTTCAAAGTCGCCGATGACCACCGGGCGCGTGTCCCGGCGCGCATGGCGATACGGTGAGGCGCAGTAGTTCATGGCGGGATATTATTCGCTGGCTGTTGGAGAGGGATCAGCCGGTGCCTGAACCTCCGTGTCGCTGTTGAACATATCGACGAAAATATCACGCCGCATGAAAACGTCATGAAATGTCACGTAGAGCATCAGCGAGATGAGCGCCACGGCGAAACCGGTTGTGGCCCATTCCTGCAGTTTAGCCGGTATTTTGCGGCGGAAAATGCCCTCGATGAACCCCATGATTGTGTGCCCACCATCCAGTACGGGAATCGGCAGCATGTTGAGAATGGCCAGGTTCACGTTGAGTAGAACGAGGAAATTCAGGGCCAAGCGGTAGTCGGTTTTTACCATTGCACCGAGCATCGCGAGTATACCTACTGGGCCGCTCAAGTCGCTCACGCCAACGCCAGTTTGCGTCGGGTGAAACAGCGCGTAGAGCGTCCGCCACATGAGCGAGCCGACTGCCGAGATGTTCTCCCACGGCGTCGGGCCGGGGTGGCGCTCGATGTAAACCCGTGGGCCGCGTCCGAACTGCACGCCGATCATCACATTGCCCTCGATCATCCGCGGCGTGATCGGCAGCGGGACATTTTCGCCGTCCCGGCGCACGACTATCTCCGTCGCCTTACCGCCGTTCTTCTGCAACTCGTCGATCAACTGGCCTTGGCCACCGATCGGGATTCCGCCGAGCGAAATGATTTTGTCATCCTGTTTCAAGCCGGCCTCCGAGGCGGCCTGGCCCTCGAGTACTCGTCCCACGATCGGCGGGAACTTCGACGGAAGATCAAGCGTCTTAATCGGGATCTCGTCGCTAATCGGAGTGGCTGTCAGCACGTGGGTGAACTCGTCGCGATCCCGCAGAAACGTCACCGCGAAACGGTTTGTCAGAGACAAGGCGGTCAGCTTGTAGGCTTCCTCCCAAGAAGGAATCGCTTGGTCGTCGATCTTGGTGACGATGTCGCCTTCGCGGATGCCGAGTGAGTACTCCGTCGATTCCTTGCTCAGATTACCGACGACAGGTGGCGTGATCATCTCCGGCAGGCCGACGAAATAAATAACCGTTGCCAGCACGACGGCGAAGACGATGTTCATGATCGGCCCGGCGACCGCCACGGCGATCTTAGCCCAAGGCGAAATCTCCGGGAGTGGCTCATCGTCCTCATTACTTTCGCCCTCGAGCGCCTCGCTGGTGAGCATCTGCGGCAGCTTCACGAAGCCGCCGGCCGGTATCATGCGGACGGTGTAAAGGATGCCGTCTTTTTCTTTTTTCCAGAGAATCTTGCCGAAGCCGATGGCGAATTCCTCCACCTTCATGCCACACTTGCGCGCGACGATATAGTGGCCCCACTCGTGCACAAAGATCGCCGCGCCAAAGAGAAGCAGCACGGCGGCAACCACGTAAATTGTTGTTAAAATAACCATGAAATCAGTTTCGCTTGGCCAAGCGCAGATTTGCCTTGGCCGACGATTGTTACATTCGAGCCAGCGCGGCGTCAAACCGCTTCAAAACCTCCGCTTGGCCAAGCACCTCCATCAAATGATACAAACTTGGGCCGACCTTGCTGCCGGTGCTGGCCACGCGGGCCGGCATGACGAGCACCTTGTTTTTCACCTCGCGAGCGGCTGCGGTGGCCTTGAGCGACTCCATCAGCGAGTCGGAGTCGAACGTGGCCAAGCCGGCGTAGGCCTCGCGGAGCGCGGCCAAGTGCGGCTTGTTCTCCGCCGTCAACGCCTGCGCGGCTGCCTCGGCGTCGAGCACCACCTCGTCACGGAAGAAAAACCCGATGTAGCCGGTGACGTCGTTAAGGTTCTTGATTTTGTCCGTGCACAAG
>Ga0233434_1000842_pt1 | contig 32961 bp, 37 predicted proteins | sample SI_122_August201_4_FD_182738 | JGI IMG/M metagenome (GOLD analysis project Ga0233434, IMG submission 182738) | Seawater microbial communities from Saanich Inlet, British Columbia, Canada - SI_122_August2016_120_MG | ecosystem: Environmental > Aquatic > Marine > Inlet | place: Canada: British...
CCTCCCCACTATTGTGAGTCCTTTTTGTTTTTTTGAGATGATGTTGTGATATATTATGACAATACTAGCTTTATTTTTAAGAAATCGTAACTATTTTTAGATAGTCAGTATATAGAATATTTACTTTTTGGATCTTTTTTGGGTTTTTGGATGATAATCTTCTTTTCCAAAAGCTATAAAAACCCCCTCTATTCAATTGTTAGTAGTTTATAAGAAATTTATAAGAAAAAGTTGCTTGGGGGCATGATTCTATGGTAGAAATTAATGATAAGGTGTTAAATTTTAGTTTACTTGATAAGGATGGGAATGCAGTGTCATTATACGCTATGAACTCTAAATATACAGTTGTGTATTTTTATCCCAGAGATAATACACCTGGATGTACAATTGAAGCGAAAGATTTCAGTGATGCTTTAGAAGAGTTCAAAAAACTTGGTGTGGCAATTATTGGAATCTCTGGAGGTGATCAGAAAAGTAAAACCAAATTTTGTGAAAAACATGATTTGAAGTTAACCTTACTCTCTGATCCTGAGTTCAAAGTTGCTGAAGATTTTGGTAGTTATGGACAAAAAATGTTTATGGGTAGGACATTTTTAGGTATTCGTCGTGATACCTATTTGTTAGATGAAGAAAAAAAAGTTATAAAGATTTACCGTAAAGTGAAGGCTGGAAAACATGTGGCAGAATTACTTGATGATATTAAAGAATTAGAAAAGTAAACAGCTTTGAGTAGAAATTTAGATTATAAAATACGAGGAAAATAAAATGAAAGAATGTTGTGATAATAATGAAAACGAGTTGTGGAATGTTTCCAAAGCTAAAATTGGGAGTCCTGCACCTGATTTTAAAAATGATGCATTAGTTGATGGACAAATTCAAAAAATTTCTCTATCTCAATACAAAGGTAAATGGGTTGTACTATTTTTTTACCCAGCAGATTTCACATTTATCTGTCCAACAGAACTTGGAGATATGGCAGATAACTATGCTAAACTAAAAGAAATGAATACAGAAGTGATCTCAGTTTCAACTGATACAGCTTTTGTACATCAAGCTTGGAAAAATTCCACTCCTACAATTTCAAAAATTGAGTTTCCAATGCTAGCTGATCCTACTGGATCCGTATGCCGTGATTATGGAACAATGATTGAAGAAGAAGGACTTAGTTTAAGAGGATCATTTATTATCGATCCTGATGGAATTTTAAAAGCATTTGAAATTCATGACAACTCTATTGGACGTTCGTCCGCTGAATTAATTCGAAAGATTCAAGCTGCACAATATGTGAATGCAAATGGCGGTGAAGTTTGTCCTGTGAATTGGACTCCAGGAAAAGATACTTTGAAACCTGGGCTTGATTTAGTTGGGAAGTTGTAAAATTAACTTTTTTTCATTTTTAATATTTTATTTTTAAGAAAACACGAGGAAAAAATAATGGCATTAGATGATAAGTACAGTTGTATGTTAGATAATCCCTTAATTGAAACAGGTGTTCCAGATTTATGGGCTGCATTGAATCTAGCTGAAAATTTTGGATATAAACCAATGGAATTTGGTAGAACAAACATTGTCGTAAACGATTCACAAGAAATAACAACATATAAAGATATTTCTTTTATGTTATTAGAACAAAAGGAAAAGGGAACTACTGCTGGTCTTATTAATAAATCAGATCTACCTGGAAATGAAGAGTTAACAGGATATGTTATATGTGAATTAAGATATTAAAATAGAACAGAAAACGAGGTAGAAATAAAATGACAAAAGTTACAAAAAAATGGAATTTATTTGAACCACAAAAATCATCACGAGGTGATTTTTGATGGAATTTACATTACCAGAATTAACATACGCGTACGATGCACTAGAACCATTGTATGATAAAGAAACACTAACTATTCATCATGACAAACACCACGCAGGTTATGTTAAGGGATTAAATAACGCAATGGCAAAACTTGCTGAATGCCGTGAGTCCGGTGATTATAGTTTAATCAAACACTGGGAGCGTGAACAAGCATTTCATGGTGCAGGACACTTGCTTCATAGTATGTTTTGGGAGAATATGCGTCCTGGTAAAGACGATAACAAAGCTGACGGAGAATTACTTGCAGGAATCGATAAATGGTTTGGTTCATGGGATAAATTTGTAGCACAGTTCGTTGCAGCTACTTGCGCAGTTGAAGGAAGTGGATGGGGAGTACTTGCTAGTTGTGCTGACGGGAGTTTACATGTCTTTGCAGTTGAGAACCACCAAAAAGTTTGGGTTCAAGGTTTAAAACCAATTATGGTTTGTGATGTGTGGGAACATGCTTATTATCTGAAATATCAGAACCGTCGTAAAGAATGGGTTACAAACTTTATGAAACTTGCTAATTGGGAGAAAGTTAGCGCGCGATATGAAAGTTGCAAAGGTTCAAAGGAGTGCTAGTTTTTTTTTTGTTTTTTTAGTTTTTTATTTTTCTCTTTTTATACATAAGATTTATTAATTATATTCATAAAATACTACTCATGCAAGAAGCAGATGCTCAATATTCTAACACACTGGCAGCGATACTTGTTGCTCAGGCAGTGACATTTGTAGGTGCTGGGATATACATTGCAGGAAATGATTCAAATCTTGGGAATGTAATTGACAATATTGAGTTAATTAGTATGTCAATTGGGATTGGTGCTGGTGCTGCTGCTGCTCATCTTGGGTATCAGATAGATAAAGATTCTGGGATCGATAGAATAAAAGAAGACTTGTATTCTGATACTATCTTTTATGGATTGTTTGGATTTGCTGCAGTATATTCAACTGCTAAAGTAGCTTTGGCAGCAGGAGTTGCTATTCAAAGAAGCTGTGAGTTTTTAGGTTATAGTGGACTTGATTCAATATTTTAGAACTTGCTGATTATTTCTGATTTCCTTTTTCTTATTTAACCAACTTCTTTTTTATCTTACCTTTAATTTTCTTAAAGTGTCTATGGATTTTGCCTTTCTTGCGTTTTGTAATCCATTTGAAAATATGAGGATTCTTGTGAACAAATTATATGAGGATTCTTGTGAACAAATTTGTTAATTGCACGTTCCATAAAAAATGCTTTTTTATATTTTAATGAAACATAACCAAGAATTGCAGCAAATGATGCACCTACAAAGTCGACAATTAAGTCCCACATTGTGTCTACAAGGCCGGACTTTTGCATGTTTAAACTAAAGAATGAATCCATTGCAAATTCAAAAATTTCCCAAACAACACCAACAGATAATGCAAAACAAAGAGCAAACAAGGCAATAAAACCTGGACGCATTTTTAATTGAACCTTTGGATTATCATTTAGAATATACACCAGAGTAAAACCGATAGCTCCAAGTAGTACTGCGCTAAAAGTATGTAAAAAGCTGTCCCACCACCAAAAGGTTGTGTAGTACGCGTGGATCTCTCCTAAAAATAAACTAGCATAAATGAATAGGACAAAAAATAATTCAAACTCAATTGGGATAGTTAAACGGTAGTTTCTTTGTAGGAGTGCAGGCAGTAATGTTAACAACATTATTGCAATTGTGGTAAAAGCTAAAAGATATTGCTGTTCAATAATGAACCTGATACTAGCTGCTACCATACTAACTCTCAGAACATTACTAATTGAGAAATGAGTCTTCTCAATCATCCGCTCGCGCCAGTTATTACTGACTGAGATTTCAGGTATTTTTACTTTTTGCATTTTTTTGAACTCTTTTTTTTAATGAGTTAATGGAACTAATAAAAGCGAAGAGTATTAAAAGCTTATTTGTTTTCTTTAATTGTGGCATCACATACTAAATTAGTAAATGCAAAAAATAATCATCGTAGTTTGCAAGTAATTTTGATCGTTGTAACTGGGATGCTACTTGTAATGCTTAGTTTTATGATAGCGTTTAAAGTTGGAATTGCATTGTATCCATTTGAATCTGAACAACAGTTAATTGTGGATTACATCTACTCACCTGCTGAGTATGAACAGGAGTTAATTTATGCTGGGGCTTCAGCATTAGAAATGGATCATTTAAATGATGTTAACTTGTTAGTTACTTTATTGGATTTGTTGATTTTTCCTGAATTATTATTGCTTGTGCTGCTAATGTTGTTTGCTAGTAGATTTAGTTTTGATCTTATTAAAAAAATTCTTAACATATCTGGTATTGGTGGGATGATCATCTCATTTGTGTTTACATTTTTCACAGTGTTATTCTTTGATCTTAGTTTTGATATTTTTCATAAAATTTTGTTCCCTCAAGGAAATTACCAGTTTGCTTTTAATTCGTATTTAATTAGCACATTACCCGCAGATTTATTCTTTTTACTAGGTGTTTTGATATTGTTACTAGTTGTTGTGATTAATATTGGCTACATTATTGCTGGGATGCTGGTGAAACTTAAGTGATTCTACTGATATTGAAATCTTTATTGCGTGGATACATCTAGTCAAAGAGCGAAAGGTTTAATAAGGAATTTGCTGACAAAATAACTTGAGGGAAATATTATTTACTTATGATAAAAATTTTCAAAAAATATTATTTTGAAAACTTTGTTTAAGAATATATATTTTAAATCATAATAATTTAAGATAATAGATGGGTGTATACTGTGAATCGATTTTTAAAAAAAATTCTAAGGTCTTTAGGTTTAAAGAACCTATTTGGTCGAAAAGAAAATATTAAACTTGGTCTATATGGTCCTCCAAATGGTGGAAAAAGCACACTTGCTAACAGAATTAGTAAAGATTGGCTTGGTGAAGATATGTCTTCAGTTTCACACATTGCACATGAAACTCGTGAAATTGTGATTAAGGAGCAGATTAAAATTGAAAATTCTCAAGGAGAAAGTGTAATTTTTAGTTTAGTTGATACTCCAGGAATTGCAACTAGAATTGATTATGAAGATTTCTTAAAACGAGGAATGAAAAAAAAGGAAGCTAAGAGCCGAGCAAAAGAAGCTACTAAAGGAGTAATTGACTCTATTAAATGGCTTGATGACATGGATGCAGTAGTTGTTGTTTTAGACGCTACTAAAGATCCTTATTCACAGGTAAACATTACAATTATTGGAAATTTACAAGCAAGAAAAATTCCAGTTTTAATTGCAGCAAACAAAATGGATTTAAAGAGAGCGAATATCGATTTAATTCAGGCTGCATTCCCACAATATGAAGTTGTTGGGATTTCCGGAAAGTACGGAAAAAATATGAAAGACTTTTACGAAACTTTAATTGAATTTGCAGGATAAATTTTATTCAAGGTTTTAACGCTAGATTTAAATAGTCACAAAGAAGAGTTTTTAGTAAAGAGGTTAGGTGAGGTAAAGAATGGTTACGTTTCAATTTGTTCCTTTTCATGAGGTGAAAGATTTAGATTCTGAAGAAAGAGTTGATAAACTCTTTAATATTGTAAAGAATCAAAAGATTGTTGTTATGGAAGGACGTCTTCGTAAAGAGGAAGAAGCTGCTTTAATTGAATTCACTATGAGCCAAGTTAGTAAAAGTTTCCCAGGTATTGAACTTGGTGTCATTTATCCTGATAAAAGCAAAATGGATGGAATGGATAAGTTTAAAGAAAGTATGGTTAAATTTTTTCTAGGAGATAGACAAGGGTTCACAGTTGTTGGACCTGCTTCTGTTGTGAAGAGAATTGTTAGAAATCCAGGAAAGTTGGAATTATTTACAAATGAAGCTCCAATTGCTAAGAAAAGATCAACACGTAGAAAAAAAAAGTGATTAAATAATGCCACATCAATGCGTACGCTGTAGCACTCTGTACCCGGACGGTGCCCAAGAAATTTTAAAAGGATGTAACTGTGGTGCTAGGCTTTTCTTTTTCGTTAAGAAAAAACATATTAAAGAAGGACAGGAGATGATTAGTAATCTCACTGAAGGCGATAAGGATCAAATTGAAGATGATATTCTCGAAATTGCCAGAGTTCGACGTGATTCTGGAATGTCTGCTGACATGGTTAGTAGTGGAGCACCAGTAATTTTAGATTTTGAGTCAATTAGGATTATGAAACCAGGAAAATATGAACTGGATCTTGTGAGTATATTTAAGAATGATCCACTTGTGTTCAAATTGGAAGAAGGAAAGTATGTGATTGATATTCTGCAAGCTTTTGGTAAGAAAGGTAATAAGTAGTAGTTGTTATCACTAGGTTTTAATTCTAAATTTTTATAAGTATTAGATGTTTATTTTTTTTATGACAAAGCAGATAGAGTGGGATGATCTACCTGGCCCTCCTTGGCCAAAGTACAAGTTAGATCAAGCAGCATCTATTGCAAGATCAGTTTTTGATAAGGGTAGTGGCAAGCTACAGCGAATTAGCTACAATGATGAAAGATGGGAAAAAGCTGTTGGTATTTCTGAATGTGTAGATGAAAGATCTGCAGTGTCAGCTGCTTTGTTCCATGAATCATTTCATCTTTGGAACCCTACTAGTAAGTATTCTATGTTAGGAGGAATTGAAAAATATTCAAGTGAGTTAGGTGAAATTGATATTTTAACTACAGTTTTTCAAAGTGTGCGTTTAGGTGTAAAATGCTCTTTTTCGAGGATAAACCAGTTGTGGAGCAGAGCATCTCTGGGATTTTATGTAAGTAGTGCAGGTATAGATGATCAATGTTCACTTGATCCATATGATAGAAATAATAATGTTGAGAGTTACAGATTAACTGGAAATACGCAAGTTGCCGAGGAGTACATGAATAATTTTTTAGAAATTGCAGCAGAAAGAAAAGATGAGTTATATAAACTGGCGCTGGATAGACTTAAACCGCACGAGCAACATTTGCATGAAGGCGTGATTGATATTCTGCAAGCTTTTGGTAAGAAAGGTAAGTAAATTTGAGAATAAGTTTTTTTTTTAGCATAAGCTATATATAGTTTAAATTCAAAAATTGATGTATGTCATATTCAAAGTCTGATAGATTTCTGATTGCAGGTTCAAAGATGGTCGCACCGGTTACGATTGGAGGGCTTGTTCTTTTGGTTGCATATGCTAGTTTTTCTGAAGCAAAGGAAAGAAATGCTGTTAAACCTGTATCGTATGTTGTACATGAGGTGACTTACTCGTCTTTGATAGCTGACGTAGATTTTTTTGATGCAACGAATCCTGATGGATTTGGTACTGTAGAAGCTAAAGTTGATTCTGGTGAGATTAAATTGAATGGTTCTTCCAGACAAATTTATTGTACAAAATTTTCTGAGGCCAGAAGGGAAATTGGAGTTCGAAGATCATTAATTAATCAAGCTAAGCAGAGATTTGATTCTGATGTTGTTCTAATAACAAAGAGGACAGATGAAAAAAGAGGACTGTATGATTGTACTGAACTGCAGTTTCTTTCTTATCAAGATCAATCAAAGCTAGGGAATGCTTCAGTTTCTAATATGAATGTTGATCCTATCAGTATATATGATTCTGATGATTCCTTGCAAGAAGACGTCTTCATGTCGTTAATGGAGACTGGTGAATTGGAATTAGTAATTGATGATTCCGAACTTCGTTATTGTAGTAGCGGAAGTAAATTAGCGACATTAGGTGATGCACTAGAAAAAATGGCTGATGAAGTTGGAGATTATAACGCTGATCTTAGTCATGTAACAAAGGTTTCACATGAAAGAATGTCTTTAATTGATTGTGTAGATTTGCGTTTTTCTGTATATCGACAAACTAGCAAATAATTATCTTATTTTTTTTAAGAATTATTCTTATAATGATAACTACAACTTCTTCTTAACTGCTTTATCAGAAATAATTGCACTATTTCCACTCTTATCGGAGATAACAATTTTTAACTTTTCACGACCTAAAACTACATTGTTAAGTTTCTTAATCATATTCTTAGCTTTCTTTTTTGCAGCTTTGTCTTCAGTTTCAGCATCAGCTGCTGATTGGATGATTTTTTTTATTCTTTCAATTAAACCTTCAATATTTGTTACAAAACTCTCACTACCTTCACCAGACTCCATTGTAATAATTCTTGGGATCTTGATGGTTCCAGTGGATGCTTTCACAACTTTAATAGACATATCGTCTTCAGAGTCAATTTCGATTGTAAATTGCATCCCAGGATGTTTCTCTGAAGCTTCTAAATCACTTTTACGGTAACCACAGGCAACGCAGTACATACCAAAGACAAAAGTCTTACCAAAATGAGGGATATCTATCTCTTCTTCATGTAATGTCAGCTCTTTTTTGCCACACATCATACAATCTTGACCCTTCATTTCTGCCATAATTAATGATTTAGTGATTATAGTTTATAAGGTTTATGCTTAGGCTGCTTTATCGTCGAGAGAAATTGCTTTTATTGGTTGTAGAATACAAAAAGTTTAAAAACAGATGCTTGATTCTAATGATTGTGCGCCGGTAGTTTAGTGGTAGAATCCCGGCCTTCCATGTGAAGGCTAGGCATCCATTGCTCAGCTTTTTTGAAGTGAGCCGGTGACCTGGGTTCAAATCCCAGCCGGCGCACTCTTATTTTTTATTTCAAAATCGTTAACAAATAGATTTTCTAAGTAAACATTATAAAAAAGGCCTATTCTGAGACATTGTGACAGATCATATTGATAAACCTGGACTTCGGCTATTACCAGACAGCACTAGGGTCTCATTACCTGCAACAGAAGTTTCTAAATTAACACTGGGACGAGTTTTAGATTATTTGAGTATAAATGACCAATTATTTGAACATAACGTGCCAAGTGAGTGGCAAGACCGAAATAGAGCAGGATTACTGAGATATTTAGCACAAACATATTCAAAGGAAAAATTTGTGGTCTCAGATCCAAAGCTTGTGGAAGAAAATTTGAAGAGATTTGATTATGTTTTGTTCAATGGACAATGTGATCATTTTGAGTATAATTTTTGTGTGGAAGCTGGGATGAAGGGTGTGATTCAAAAAATTAATCTTGATAAAAAACGGCCCTTTAACGTTTTGTGGGAAAAAAGCACCTTAATTCCTAAAACACAATCATTGCAGCACATTGGTACTAACTTGCACCTGTATGGAAAATTTTCAGGTGAGAAAATTGTAGGGGAAGAGAATATTTTGAAACACGCATCTGTTGGTATGACTGTTGAAGCCAATGCAATTATGAAGGAATATTTAATGTGTGTTCCAATTGGAACTCAAGGAATAGTTAGGGAGATTAGAAAGTCCACTGTAAATCAAGTCAGCGTGATTTTTGGGAGATCTAAAGGTTATATTATGCAAGATGATTATTCTGCAGAGTTAACTTGTAAATACTCCGTACTTAGTTTAGTTCGTGAGAACAATATTGATATTGGTGAAATTGTAAGAGAAGTTTCGTAGTTGATTATTTATTTTTCTAAAAATCAAAGTTCATTTTCATAAGTGAAATTTGAGGAATCAAGGAGGAGTAAGGACTATGTATCCCTTTTTCTCGAAGTATTTTTGGTTCTTCTTTGTTTGTTTTTTCATCCAAAGTCACAGCTCTTTCTCCACAATATAAAATGTGACCTACTTGATAGTGGAGGTTTTTTAGTAAATATGCTATCCCTTTATTTTTTTCTGTCTCTAAAAAATTTTGGTAAAACTGTTTAAGGTAATTAACAGAACAATCAGTACGGCCCTCTGCTAATTCGTCGTTTAAAGCACGAAGACCTGTAGCAGAGCTTTGTACCCAATAAGCAAATGCTTCATCAACTGAAGAGATTAATTGGCCATTTAATCTGCCATATCTCTTTTTTTGAGTGATTTCTGATATTTTTTGATCATAATCTCTAAAAAATATTGCATGTCCGAGTTCATGCGTTAGTATCTGTGTTAACAAATCTTCTGGATTTTCAACATCAACTCCACCGATTTGTAATCCAGTTAAATCCATTGTGCCTTCATAGATTTCTCTTTTTACAACCACTGCATTGAATTTTGGATCGAAAATCCCGTATGCTTTGATGTCTGCGAACGCATAATTAGTTTCAGGAACATTTATTCCAAGGTGATCAGAAAGGTTTGCCCTAATTCTGCTTGCTACTGCAGTTTTCTTATTATCAAACTCAAATACAGGTGTTGCATTAGCACTTGAATTAGTTTGATCACCTGTTGCTGTTGAGAAAGTATATTTTAAATTATGCATCTTATATGTACTCTTGATTTATCAATTTCTATCTTTGGTAGTGAGTAATTCTGTTGTTACTTTTTAGCTGAATTTAAATAAATTATAAATTAAAAAAATAAAAAAAAAATATTTGCAAAGTTTACTTAAACTTCTTTCTAGCAAAGATTCCAAGACCAACTAAAACTGCAATTGCAAAAATAATTACTGCAGGTTTTGCAAGGCTCTTGAAATTACCATCGAATACTCCAGTGATTGCTCCTGTAAGTAAGTTTCCAGAGTTTGCTTCTTCTTGGGTTTGTTCTTCAACAACAGGGTCTTCTGCTTCTATATTACTGGTTGTTGTTGCCTCTACAGTACAACTTCGACTTTCATCTGGCATAGCACTAGTCTCAACTACATCTACTTGTCCTCGTGATTCTTTAAATTCACAAGCGTTAGCATCGTAGCAGTTTCGATCTTGACTTCCGTCTTCACTACAAACTGAATATGCAGTACAAGTCCAACTTTCAGTACAAACTACGTCTTCTTCGGAATCATCATCACGGTTACTACATCCAGGATCATCTAAATCAAATAGACCATCTCCGTCGTTGTCAAGACCATCTTCACATTCAGATCGACTTGAAGAACCACTTCCTCCACCGCCACCACCAGATGAACTGGAAGTTACAGGTGCTGAAACAGTAAAAGTTGTTTCACTTGTTGCAGTGTTTCCTGCAGCGTCAGATGTAGAACAAGTTGCAGTAATTTCTCCAGTTGAACTGGTATCTGCAGTGACAGTTGTTTCAACATCAGTTGCGACTCCATCATATGTATCTGTTGCAGTACAAGTACAATCAGCATCAGCATTTTGGGTTACATCATTACATGTAAAACTGTCAATGTCTGGTGCGTTTGCATCTAAAGTTACAATCAGTGTTTCATAATCACTTACCAATAAAGCTGCGTCTTCTGCGTATACAGATAAAGTGATTTCATCAGCTTCTGCGTAATTTTCTAAATCAACTGTTACTTCAAACTCAGTTTGTCCAACAGCAGTTGCAGTAGTTGACCATGAATCAATTCCGTCTGTAATATACACAGTATCAACGTAAGAACCTTCGTCAGTTGCTGTAACAGTAAAAACTTGTGCAAAGGTTACCAATGAACCTGTTTCTGGACTAACTGATACAATCTCAGGTTCTACTCCATCAACATAAAAGGTGGTTGACTGAGTTGTTTCAAGTCCTGCGTTATCAATTGCAGTTACTTCCAAAGCATAAGTTCCTAATTCAGAAACTGATTCTGTTGCAACCCATGTATCATCTACACTGTTAGTTAGAGCAGCAGAACTGGTTGTTCCGTCTGGCAAAGTCATTGTGTATGTTGCTGATGCAACTGTTCCAATGGTGTCTGTGATACTTAGTTCCAGATCAATACTTTGGGTTCCACCAATTGCTGGGTCATACATGTATGCACCGTATTCAGTTGGAGTTACAAAGCTAATCTCTGGTCCTGCGTCTTCCCAGTTAATAGTTGCAGTGTTTGAGACAGCTGTATTTGTAAGAGCATCATAACAAGTAAGATATGTTGTGAACTCATCTGCAGTATTGGGTGCGTTTAATCCACTATCAGTCCAATCATCACTTGTGATTGCAACAGTTGATTCAACGTTTGGTGCATAAGCTGTGTATGTTCCAAGACCAGTTGAATCTAAACTTACTTCACAAAAGATGTAGTCAGAAACTGCTTCAACATTAGTAAATGAAAGAATAGCTTCTGAAAAACTTGACCAAACATATGCTTCACTGGTTAATTCTACAACAGGTGCTGTAGTATCAATTGTAAAGTCAATCTCACTAGTTGCAGTGTTTCCACTTAAGTCAGATGATTCTACTACAATTGTGTAAGTCTCATCTGGAACATCACTGGTTGTTACAGTGTCAGTATATGATCCGCTGAAACCAGAGGCAATTGAAGAATCTTCGACTATATTACCTTGGCTATCTGTGATAGTTATACTAAAACTATCTGCGCCAATGTTATCAGTCACAGTCACATCAATATCAAAAGTAATTGTACTAGCACTCATTACAACATTATCATTTGGTGAATTAAAAGTAATGGTAGGCGCTAATGTGTCAACTACAGAAAATGTATAAGTTTCTGAACTTACTGTATACATCTCATCATAACAATCAATTTGATAACTGTAATCACCTAGTTCATCATAAGTGCTTGCTGATTCAAAAGCTGTAGTTGTCAATTCAGTAATTTCAAATAAGTAATCCACAACTGAGGTGTCTGGTCCAGTTATGTCTAAAAGACAGTATAGAGTTAGACTATCAACAAAGTTATCATCAATTGTAGCTTGAATTGTATATGAATTTTCGAATACAGTAGCATCAGTTACAGCAACAATAGTTGGTGCAACAGTATCATAGTAGATTGAGTATGCTAAGGTTTCAACATTTCCTACAATATCAGTTGCTGTGATTGTAGCATCAATTGTACCTTCATCAAAACTAGATGGATCAAAATCTGTAACCCAAATATCTACCCCGTTTTCATCCACAGAATCAAAACCTAAGGGACTTGTTTGTGTATTTGAACCGTCATCAAAGAAAATTGAAACTGAGTCTACTGCACTATTATCAGACACATAAACACTAAGAGTTGATACAGCACTTAGAGTGTTTGGAGTAATAGCATAGTTTTCTTCAACAATGTTATCTTCAAAACTTGGACTACTTGCATCTATAATTACATCAGAGAAAGTTGAACTTGATAATATATTACCTGACATATCTTGGACAGCGATAAAAAATGAGATTGTGTCGCCGTCATTATATTGACTAAGGATAGATAAATCACCTGTTGTGAAATAACCATTCTCTTCTTGTAGGCTATCACTTGACCAACTGATAACTGCTGGTGTGATCCCATCAGTTGTTTGCAGTGTCACGCTAAAAAGTAAATCATCGGCATATACATGCATGATAGACTCTTCGGATAAATATCCACTTTCAGTTGAGATATCATAATTTCCATTTTCAAATTGGATATCATCAATTGTGATCGCAGCTACCGATGGTAGTGCAATCATTAATACCATAAATACTAACAACATTTTAATTATATTCATATTATTCACCTTTTGTTTATTTTGGAGAATTATGAATTTTATCAGCTCTCCAAAATTACTTTTTGAGAGCTGTTTTAAGAAATTCGATGATTCCAGGTTGTTAATGCAGCTAACCTAGTTGTAAAAAAACTTACGACATTTATAAACTTTTCGGTGTATTTGTTACTATCAAGTAGTTTATTTCTGGATTTGACACTATGTTGCTAAATATTATAGAAGTGATAACATGTTTCTCTAATCAAAATTTGTTTAAATAGTTTGTGGAAATTTGAGATATTACTAAGTTAATAATAGTTAATATGCACAGAATCATTGATTCTGGCTGGAGTCGTAGGAGATAGCATCTTGAACAGTATCGAAACCTACTGACTGAGACAATGAGTTTAAAGCAAATAGATTCTTTATCATAAGCGACATTTTTATTGGAAATTTTAAGTTTGATTGGCGAATATATCTTACTACATCTCCTAATTGCTGCACACCCTCAGACTCATCTATAATTCTTTCAACCTTATTTTTGAATCCCTGCCCAACATGATCATTATATTGTTGTAAATACGTTGCAATAGTTTCTGCTTTGGCCACACTTGGAACATCTTGACCCATTGTATAAAGTAATGCTTGATCTTGGAAGTCTAATTCTAGGAAATAGTTACGATCTAAAATTGCAACTTCTCCATCGTCAGTTATTCTAAAATTTCCTGGATGAACATCTGAGTGTACATGACCGCTTGCAATTTGACTTAAATAGTTTTGAGCAAGTAATGAGACTATTGCTTTTGTATCATGACCTCGGCTTGCAAGTTCTGCTTCTTGAGTTAGATTTACTCCGTCAATATATTTTTCGCGTTTAAAATATTTATTTTCAACTCCGGTTGATATTGGAACCCTAATCTTGTATTCTAGGGAACTCTCTGAGGCAGTGGGATTGGTACTTGTGAACCCATGATTTTGGTTGTAGAACTTTTTATCTTCTTCCAAAAAATTAGTGAAACTAATGTCTTTGATAATCCACTCTCTGATGTCATCCAAAAGAGGAATTGCAATTTTGTATGCAGGATCTTTTTCTGCTTTTGCTTGAATAATTTCTTTCATCACGTTAAAAGAAACTTCTGTATGAAAATCAGCATTTGGATTTAATACTTTTACAACTTCAGTTTCACCGCTTGCTGTTACAACTTTGTAAACTGTCATTAAAGATCCACCACCTATTGCTGGTAAGAACTCTACAACTTCATCTTTGAAACCATCCCATTCTCTTTCCAGTAACATATAAGCTGCAAGTTTACTTTGTCCTGCAACACCGTCGTATACTTGGTTAAACTCTTGTTGGTATTCTTCTGGGATTGTTACATATTGACCAAGCATTTGTAAGAACCTTACTCCAGGGGCCCCTAGGTTTTTTGCTGCTGTTACAATGAATTCTAGAACAGATAGTTTACCTTCTGATCTGGATTTTGGTTTTCCAATAATTTTGTCAAGTTTACTTGAGTTAGTTTTTCTTTTTCTGGATTTAGTACTTTTCCTATTACTCTCCAACTCCATTTCTATTTGACCTCTTATGTTATCATTGGTTTGATTAAAATCAAGTACTTCTTTCCAGGAATCCCTGATGCCATATTCATCAAGTATATACTGAGTAAATTCATCTTCTACATCTTCACCTCTAACCATTCTTAGCTGTAATTCGGCTTCCTCATCTGAAGGGATGAAACTTCTGTTTGTTTTAACAACTTGGGCTTCGATCAAAGTTTTGATGTCTGTACTATCTTTAGGTGGATTTAATATTTGATCCATTAATAGAGGCACAACTACAAAATATAAATTTTCAATATCAGCGTTTAACACAAATTCTTCAGTAATACCTGAAATGTTTTGATACCAGGCAAGATCGGTTTTTCCAATTGGCTCTTCTAATACTTCACTCATCATCGCTGAATGGAGATCTCTTCTACCCACAGGAGATGTTAAAATACCTTTTTCCCCTGTTAAGACTGCTCTAATTATGGAGTATCTTTGATGAACTGGCGCTCTATAAAGTGACTGAGCTACTTCATCAACACTTCTTAATTGACCAACAGTAGAATATAATATTTTCTTTAGAGGGAGTTCATCGTGTTGTGATTTTAACATTGCTGAAAAAAGATTAAAAATGGATTTATTGGTATCGACTTTTTGCATTAATTCTTCAAAAATAACTAAATTTTTTAAACTAGGTGTTTCCTCTTGTAGATTTAGAATACGATCAATTCTAGTAGATAATTTTTCAAAATCCGCATGAGTTGTTGCTTTTTCTTCAACAAATTTTATCACAGGAACACTAGTTCTTAAATTTTTTTGAACATGCTCATTCATTAAAAAATCATAACCTTGATCAAATGAAGTATCTAATAATCTTTCCAAAGTCATTTCTTGCAAGCTTGAGCTTTGAGAACCGTTTGGGATAAAATAAGATAGCTGAAATAAACAATTTGTATGTTCTAGATCAGATAAATCAAATTTTGAGCCTGATAAAGTTTCTTTGACAATTTTCCACCTATCTTCGCCAGATCCTTTGATAGTTGTTTTACCGTAGAGCCCTAAATAATCTTTAAATATCTGGTTTTTTTCAGATATGCTAGTAGCAGCTTTTAACTCGTGGAGTAGATAACTGTCACGTAGTTTTTCAACCATAGTATGTTCTACATTAATTCTTGATGTCTGCGTCATTTTACAAAAGGATATTTTTCTATTAATTTATCATCTGAAGTCATAGCTTCTTGAATTTCAAAGAGTGTTCTTTGATAATTTTTTGATTTAGGTTTATTTGATTCACGTTCAATTACATCATCAATATTACCTGCTAAACTTGGTGGTACACCATAAGGGAATACTGCTCTATAAGTAAGAATTTGATCACTAATGTTTTCAATGGTACTTTTTCCAGTTAAACCACTAACAATTTTTGTAATTAAACCAATAGTTATTCGGTATTCCCTCAAATTCTGACCGTCAATTAAGGGTATTTCATCACCTAACATATGTTCTCTTAATCTTTGATAAATTTGTTTTTTATCTCCAGCAAATGAGTTAACATATCTGTTAATCTTTCTTCTTCTTCTTTTTAACCAATTTGTATGTATCTCAGTTTGCTTTCTGTGTAAACTCCTTTTCTCTCCATCTTCATGGTCACGATATGATAAATCGGCAGGAGGAGGGATGACATCACTGAGTAATTCTAATAAGTCTCCTCTTCCTTCAGCAAGTTTTGGTTTCAAATGATGGTAACTCTTTCCGGCACTCTCAATGCAAATTTGATATTGCATTTTGGAAATTTTGGATTTAAACTGATCAGAATATTCTTTCAGTTTTGGGTCGCTTGTTCTAAAATTATACAGACCTGCAACAAAGAATTTCGCCATTATTTGATCTTTAACCTCTTCTTGACTATAAGAGATAAAAATTGATGAAAAAGCATTTGAAACACGTTCTGAATATTCAAAATATCTTGTTGAATTAAAAGACTCATCAATAAAATAATCATCTTCTGAAATGTCTGCTGCAAGGGATTCAACTAGTTTGACTGTTAGATCAATTTTTGTTCCAGCTATTGATAGTTCTGATAATTTATCACTATCAATTATTGAAATAATACGATCCATAGTTTCAACAGGATTATCAAATTCATCAAAAAAACCATTTGTTAGATCGTGCTCCCCATAGTTGTCTGCCGTGATGTCAACGGCACAGGTTGCTGCTTGGATGATTCCAGAAAGTAGTTTTGAATCAGAGTTTGACATACCGGAGAGACTGATTTTCTTTGGGATTATTTTTGAAATATCTTCTAACACTTCTTCTATAAATTCTATTTTATTTGAACTTGGTGAAGCATTTTTTACTGCATGATACTGAGTTATTAATGAAGTGTTTATTGCAATTAATTGATGCAAAGTAAAATCTTCTAAATAATTTCTAGATCTGAGAAACTGATCCATATCTTTGATGTCAAATGATTCAACAACATTTTTTTGATAACCCTTAGAAGCATATTTACTAACAAAGCCAGGCAAATCAGTTGTTGCATATTCTAAACCAGCAATATCAATTATCTTTGTGCTCCAAAATACGTTTAACAGACGATCTAAACTACTGCCGTGAACTGTAGCAGATTCATTTTTTTGATGTGATAATTTTTTCAAAAATATGATCCCACCATAAGGGTTTTCACCTTCTTCAACATCTAAAAGTGATCCTTGGTCCGCACGATATTCTAAGTATCTGGCAACTCCAATTTCACCACCTGCAGCATTGATTCGAGCTAGATGCCCTTCTTGAAGATGCTTGAATTCATGACCTAAAACAAAACGTAATTCTTCTTCAGATTCAATGAAATCTAATAGTCCACGTGAGAGTGAAATGTTTCCACTTAGTGATGCCAAAGCATTTACTTGTTTCCAGTTATCATTAATTATAACTTCAATATCTTCAGCACCGTCTTTTTTGCCAAAATTTTGTTGAAAGAATTCATTTACCCAAACTGATACTTGATGCTCTGGATCTAATTTCCCATATCTAGCTTCATGCTGTTTTTCAGCAAATTGGCCTACAAGTGAGTTTGCTTGGTCATTACCCGCACCAGATACCATAATGAGATAATTTTGTGCCTGTTAGTTATAAACTTTTTGGGCAGTTTACTACTAAGCAGAAGTAATCTGGTTTCTGACTACTATTTTTGTTTTTGGACAAACTCATTACTTAGAGTGTCACTATCAAGTGATTAATTGACCAAAAAGCTTATAAATGGTCACTGTACAGTGATACTATGTACAACTTAGCCAATATTGTGATGAAAAATCAGGACAATGATAGTTCTAGAGATGAGAATCCAGTGAAGTTGTACTCTGACAATCCTGCTGGAAATTTGGATTCAAATTATGTGGAATCTAATGACTTGTTTGACATTACAGACAGATTGGCAGGAGCAGTTGGTGAATTTTTTTCAGATTCTAATCCCAGTAATACTAAAGATAGAATTGCTAGATTTCAGGAAAATATGTATGTCTATCACAGTGATTTGAATGCTAGATTAAAATTTTTGCCAGAAAGTTTGAGTGAAGATCACTATAAGTTAGGATTATCCGATGATAGACTAATACTGCAAGCAATTGAGAATTATGTTGAAGCTCATGATGATTTCTCTGGTCATCAAAAAGAAATTATGTATGCTGCTATTGAAGGTAGAAGTATTGATATGAGGGTATTCATGGGATCAGATGAAGTTCAAACGCTTCTGAGGTTGTTTGTTAAGGAAAAGGTTGATCCTTCGCTGGTTGTAGTTCCAACTTATGCTGAGATATCTGAGTGGCAGTCATGTGCAGATGGAACAGAAAGTATTGACCATGAATTGGAAACTCAGTGGCAAAAGGATATCTTTAATAGACCCGAAGAGATGGAAACCACTCGTATTCTTCCTGCATCCACAGATGAGATTGAGACTGCTTCTATCTTGGTCGCAGCTGATCCTGAATTAGAGGTAGAGACAGCTGAATTCCTCTATGGAACTGTTCCATTTAGCGATCATAAAAAGACTGTTGTGGAAGGTCCTATGGATGCTGTTGCGGCGTTAGATTTGCACACTAAATATTCATTTGGTGGATAATAATTTTACTAAACATTTTAACATTCTAAGTATTTCTCTTTTCAAGTGACTACAAATGTTTTTATACTAGCTAGGATCTTACGATATTACCTTTTACGAATTCGTAAGAAGAGGTTTTCGTGCTAGAAAAACCAGCTGGTTGGGGTTTTCGAACCTTGTAAAAACCTGTCTCGAAAGTTTCGTAAAAGGTATCTTTTTTCTGAATTGTGGATTTTTGAAGTAAAAAAATACAAAGTTTTTTGAAGCAATCTATCGTTTCTAATATCTATGAGTCAAAAGTTACAAAATGCTACAAAAAATCAAGAGACAGTATTTGTTTTCAGTGCGCACTCTGATGATTTTGTGATTGGTTGCGGTGGAACTATTGCAAAATATGCCAAGCTTGGAATTAACGTTCGATGTTATGTATTCAGCTATGGGGAAAAATCACACCCGTGGATGGCTGCTGCCGAAGTTAAAAAGATGCGAGCCGATGAATGCTACGCTGCCAGTGAAGTTTTAGGGTGTAATACCAAAATTTTTGATTTAATGGAACTTAGCATTCGCTCAGATGCCAAATTGAAAGGCACAGTTAAATTTTTAGAAAAACAAGTTGAAAAGTATAGACCAAGTAAAATATTTGTGCACAGCAAAGAAGATCCCCATCCTGATCACAAGGACGTTCATGCACTAAGTATGCAACTAATAAAGAGAATTGATGAAAAATTAATCCCTGATGTTTATGTATACTCTGTATGGAACCCTTTTGAGTTTAAAACTACTTATCCTTCAATGTTCGTTGATGTGAAAGATAATTTTGAAACAAAACTTGAAGCTATGCGAAAATTTCCAAGCCAAACAGTTCATGTAATCTTTCCAGTGTTTTTATTGCTTTTTAGAGGATTCAAAGATGGATTTTTCAGTGGACATAAACTTGCAGAGAAATTCTTTTTAGTTAAAACAAGTAGTATTACAGCAGTCACAGCAGTTAAAAAAAAGATTAAATTAAAAGAAAAAAGATTAAAATAACATTCAGAGAAAAATAACAATTAATAATTAACAGTAGATATAGGAAAATGGTGCTTTAATGAAATCAAAAAAGATTGCGAATAATGGATCCAAACATCAATCCAAAAAGCACATTAAACCAAAATTATTGATTGTAGCTGATACTTATGAACCTAAAGTTGATGGGACTTATATTTTTATGAAAGAATTTATCAAACGTACAACAAATGATTTTGATATTTCTTTACTTGTACCACGCTATCGGAATCAGAAAGACACAAAACATTTACACTTTGTTGATGTATCAAAAAGGTTTGTTTTATCTGGCTACTCAAACGTTGCTATTAGTTTTCGAAACCTGCGAAAAACTATCAAGGCGATCAAAGAAAATGAGATTATATTTATTCAAGGTCCTGCGTTACTTAGTTTCTTTTCAATGTTTTTGGGTCGACGTTATAAAAAAAAAGTTGTTAGTTATTTACATGTGTTAGGTTGGGAACTGTTTGAAAAATTTCTACCAATAAAATTTTTTGATTTCTTTTTAAGAATGACACGTAGAATGTCAATGTGGTTTTATAATTTCAATGATATTGTTTGTATCCCATATGCTGGTGTTAGACGTGAATTAGTTAAAAGTGGTTTGAATTGTAGAGCAGAAGTTGCAAATTTAGGGGTTGATATCAAACGCTTTTCACCAAGTACACACAAAGCAAAAAGTAAAACTGCAATTGGAATAGCTGAACATATCCAAGTTATCGGATATTGCGGCCGGGTATCAAAAGAAAAAAATGTCTTAACCTTACTTGAAGGATTTAAGAAATTGCGTGGACAAAGTGATTTAGTTTTGTTAATTGTAGGAGATGGTGATCCTGAAATTATGGATGAACTCCGTCGACAAAGTAATTGTGTTTGCACTGGTTTTGTAGATGATGTTGAAAAATACATGCAGGCAATGGATATTTTTGTAATGCCTTCATTAACTGAAACAACTTCACTTGCAACACTTGAAGCAATGTCTTGTGGATTGCCAGTAATTAGCAGTAAAGTTGGATTTATTGCCTCATACTTAGAGAAAGGATTTAATGGTGAATTTTTTCCTCGGGAAAATTCCACAATGCTCTCTATTAAAATTGAGAAATTTTTACGTGAACCATTGTATGCTGGTGGCCTTGGCCATAATGCTCGTAGGAAAGTTGCATATTCATTCTCTTGGGATCGCAGTGTGAAAAAGATTTCACGGATTCTGAAGAAGGTTCTTGGAGAGACTTAGGTTCTTGTGTTTTATTTTATTTCTGATTTCATTTGTTGATGTTTTGATCCTGTAGAGGTATATACCTTATAGGCATAAGTCTTAAAAGCAAACTGAAAAACCAAAAGTAGTGATGACATACTATACAAACGAAGGGGAAAATGCTGAGGAGAAATTTTCAGCTGAAGATGGAGAGATTAGCAGCGAAGAAGAAGGCTTTATCAAAGGTTTTGAAGATGAAGAAGAAGCTGAAGAATGTGCTGAGTGCGGAAGTGCAATGCATGAAGAAATTGTCACCAAAATAATTGATGGTGAAGCTGTGAAGTTCTGTGGTAATGCTTGTGCTAAGGATTATGAAGATAGTATATAGGTGTTAATTTTTTTCTTTTTATATTTTATTTTTTTCTTGTTTTTGGGAGTATTTAGTTCATTTTGGATCTGTCTTGTGATTGCCAAAAATTACTAACTGAGTTGAACTTCATTCTTAATGTAGGAGGGAAAGCTTCTGACTGTTGAATATTTAACTACCTCTAGGTAGTTTTTCTAAAGATAATCTTATAAATATACTGTGATCTGGACTCATATGGCTTTTTTTGCGCGAAAAATATCTGAAATTGATGACAGCCTTAGTAACTTAAGGGAAAGTTGCCTTTATGATGAAGGTTTAACTCGCAGAATTACTGCTGCCTTAATTGGTGATTCATTATCTCATTCCGATGCAATTGAAGAAAATTCTAGCTCTCAAGTGACTTTAAAAAGATTAGAAGAAGCTTGGAACTTTGCTGTAGTTAATATAAATGAAGATTTATCCCATTCATCCATATGTGATATTGCAGCAAAAGTTGAGCCAATTAATCATAGTTATAGAACTGACAATGTTTTGATACCAGGTTTTGATAGGGTGGTTAGATCAGGTGTTAGACCGATAAAAATTAGGCGAGAAATGAATAACCTAATTTATCACATCAAAGACGAATCTAACCAAGATGCACCTAGTCTAAAGGCAGCAGAGATAAGTCTGTATGGCCTGTTTATTCACCCATTTCAAGATGGAAATGGAAGGACATTTAGGTTACTTCATAATTTGTTATTGTACAAAAATGGTATTCCACCAGTTGTGATTAGAAAGTCTGAGAAGAGACCCTATAAGATGTTAATTGCTGCAGCACAAGATGGTTTCAATGAGAGAGTGGGCCAGGCAGATATGTTCTCAGCAAATAGATCTTTTGGAGAGATGAATTATTTTGGATTTATGTTGGACAAAGTACAAGAGAGTATAGAAGAGTTATCAGGTAGGTACACAAAATTTAGGATGTATGATGTGGAGTGCTATTTTAAAGGCAATGGTAAACAACTGCATGGTGTTCGTGAAATGCTTCGCCGTGGTTGTACTGCAGGTGGTTGGGTATTTAAATCATCACTGGATTTGCCAAAAAGAACTGTTCGAGTTGTCACTGATGCACCGTTTGGAATTGTTAATTCAAACATGTTAAACTACACAAAAGATAGATCATGGTTTAAAGGATATGAACTAATTAAAAGGAGAAAATAATTCTAGAATTTTTATTTCAACACAACTGTCTCTGCCATCTCAACTTCAAGCTCATCTGCATCAACTCCCCGGTCATGTTTTAGAATGGTCCCACACATTTTACAGTGCACAGCATCTAAATCATGGGCTTCGGTACCACATTTCTTACAAGTGATGTTTTGCTTGTGGCCTGAAGTAACTAATACTTTTAGCAATTTTCCAAGTTGCCAAGGAATAAGTGCAATACCTGAGAGGATCATAAAAACAGTTACAACCTTACCAAGGCTAGAAAGCGGTGTAATATCCCCATAGCCAACAGTTGATAAGGTAACGATTGCAAAGTATAGTGAATCAAAAATTGTCCCAAATCCACCTGGATTGATTTTGTTCTCAACTGCCCAAATTAAGCCTGCAAACATGAAAATGATAGTAAAAACTGTTAAGACAATTCTGATTACAACAATCTCAGTATCTGAAAGTACCCCAAACAAAGTCTTCTTAGATTTGAACATTCTTTGAAACCTTAAGACCCTAAGTAGTCTGAAAATTCTTAAAATTCTAAATATCCTAAAAAAAGTTAGGTTAATGAAGTTTACAACTACAGGCAAAATTGCAATCAAATCTATTAGGCTGTAAATATTAAAGAAATGTTTAGTTTTGTTTCTGGCAACCCACATCCTTAAGGTATATTCTACAATAAAAATTGCAACTAAAATTAATTCAGCTATTAGTAAATATCTGGCAGCTGGACCTTCAAATCCATAAGTTTCAACCATAAATAAAACAATTGCCAAAAAGTTTGCAAAAAATAAACCACCTTCAATCCAAATACCATACTGAGATTCATAGTTATCTAAATGGGTTGCAAAGAATCCTTTGGTTTGATGAAATATAGAATATTCAATATCATCTTCATCGTCATTCATTCTTTCAATGGTTGATTTCTTTGGTCTAATTTTTCTTTTAGAAGATTTTGATTTCTTAGTGTGAGTTGCAGCTGACTTTTTGCTTTTAGATTTCTTGGAAACAGTTCTTACTTGCTTTTTGGACTTGACAGTAGCTTTTGGTTTACTATTAGACTTAGAACTATTCTTTTTCAATCCAGCCATCCATGTAAAAAGACTATTTTTTAGTTTATAAAAGTTAGCTTATTTATTTGGCTCAGATCGAGTAGTTTTGCACTTTTGTATATGATCTGCTGTGGTAATAGGAGGCCCTGTGTGCGCCCTTTTCCAAGTTGTTTGGAATGATTATTCTCTTAAAACTGCATGCACCCTTGGAGCACGATTAATATCAAGCACAGTTACAATTAGTTCTTCAGTAACCGAATATGCATTCTGATCTTCACAAATAACTTTTACACTATACTCGCCAGCATCAGTAAAATCAGCTTGCCTAATACTACCTTGCATCCAACCTTTAAACGCAATTGAGCCAACTCTGCCTTTACTATCAGTACAAGATGCTGTAATCTCGATCCTTTCACCCTCACTAATTGTAAGAGTAGAATAATCTAAGCTTAAAGTTGGGGCAACAGGACACTCGAAACATTCATATTGGTATTTGGTACCAACTGAATATCCAGTAATTCGCTCTAAAGTTCCATCAACTTTATTTGCACTCAGTAAATACTGTTTTTTGGAACATGTTCCATCTTGACATTCATAAAGCTTCAAATTTGCATTATCTGCACACCAAAGACCAGTATCAATGATAGAAGATGATGCAATAAAAGTTTTTGTTTCAGTTTTTTGAGGCTGACAATCAAGTACTAACTCTTGATTTGATTCAACCTGAACTGTAGCAAAGACAATACCTGAAACTATAATTAGGAAAATAGAGATTATAGTTATATAAATTGCAATCTTGGATTTTGTGACCATGTAGCTTAGAATTGTGAATTATTGTTTTAAGGATTTGGAGCTTAGAGAATAATGATTAGAACAAAATGGTTGAAAAAATAGCTAATTGATAATTTGGGACATGTTTTGAATATATTTATAAAGCCGAATTTGTTTCTAATAGATATGGTATCAGTATGGTTTTATGCAATTGGAAGTGTCATTTTAGTTAGTTTAATCTCACTTGCTGGTTTATCGTTCTTCGCGTTAAGAAAACAACAAATTTCAGCAAAAACATTGTTGTTACTAGTTAGCTTATCAGTTGGTACATTAATTGGAGGAGCATTTTTACATCTACTCCCAGAAGCTGTTGAAAAAAATGGATTTGGAATTGATGTGTCTCTTGCAGTACTTGCTGGTTTTGTAGTGTTTTACATTTTAGAATCATTTGTTCATTTGCACCACAGCGATGTATCAGGTGTTAAAAAATCAAAAAAGAAGTCACAGAAACATAACGATAATAAACATGCATTAAAACATCATCACCACCACGCATACCACTTAGGTATTATGAACTTAGTTGGAGATGGAGTTCACAACTTTATTGATGGGCTAGTAATTGCTGGGAGTTATTTTGTTAGTATTCCTGTTGGAATTGCAACTACAATTGCAGTGATTGTTCATGAGATCCCACAAGAGATGGCAGATTTTGGAGTTTTATTATATTCAGGCTTAAGTCGAATGCGAGCTTTGTTTTACAATCTAGGATCAGCTGTTCTGGCAATTGTTGGCGCAATTGTTGGCTTACTGATTGGGAATGAAAGTTCTTATCTTGCAACTTTTTTGTTACCGTTTGCAGCTGGTGGATTCATTTATATCGCAGCTGCTAATTTAATTCCAGAACTTCAAAATGAGAGAGGACTTAAAAGTTCAGTTACTCAGCTTGGAATGATTGTTTTAGGGATTGGATTAATGGTAGGATTATTGTATTTAGAAGTTGGTGCTTAGAATTTTTTTAATTTTTTTTCGTTCTTTTTAAATTAAAAGTTAGAAAATTTATATTTATTAAATGTATAATAATAATTCTTAGAAACAATCCCATAAAGGTTTTTGTAGCTCAATTGTTTCTGGACCTATAGCTACCATTTTAGCAATTGCAAGAGAAGAGTTCCAATATTTATCATCATGATCTACTTCGTTTCCATCATGATCGGAAATTACAAACCCATCTTCATCAGTTAATGGATAAACACCATCAGTTGGTTCGCCAACACCATCAGACAAAAGACATAATGCTTCAACCATAGCATACCCTCTTAATGATTTTTGATTTTCTAAGTTATATTTTCTTGATCCTGCATTGATTAAAGAAATATCATCAGCTGTTACAACACCAAAACTGAAATGATCTTCGGGAGAATTAATCTCTTGATAATTGTTTAAAGCAATTGGTCTCTCTCGATCTGGATTTATCCCAATTACAAAATATTCCTTTTTACGAAATTCAACAGTGTCTCCTATAAAATATTCAATTGACATGTTAAAATGTTAGAAATGATTGTTTTTAAATATTTTGGTGTTTAATTGAGAGAGAGATTTATAGTTCAAACTCTTCAATGAAATCTAAAATGATAGAATACTTCTCTAGAAATTTGAAGCCTTTTTCTGACAAAGAAATATGTTTGCGACCCTTGCGATCCAATTCCTCAACCAGTAAACTTTTCTCAAGTAACTCCTTGTAATAACCTTGGAAACTTTGGCTTGAAATGTTAGAGTATCTAAGTAGTGGAGTTGGTTTAATCTTATTGTGATGTTTTTGAACTACTTTTAGGATTGAGTAGATGATCTCTAGTCGATCGCGACGTTTGTTTGGTTTTGTTGAGATATCAATCATTTCCCTTCCAACCTCTGATGCACACGATGATAAATAATTGCGAATATGCTAATTGATGCTAAGTAAATTAATATCTTAGACTCAAAGTGAATAATGATTCTCTGTGAAACTAACAAATTTAAAATCCAGAAAACTGAAATCAGAAGGTATAATAATTTTGGACTAAAAAATGAGCTCTTTCTTTTATTTTCTGCCTTATGTTTGCTAGTCATAATATGAACTCCAGCTGCTAGAATCAAAGCTAATTGTGCTGCAATCAGAACTGTTTGAGTTCTAAAATAAATAGTTGGAATCATTAATACAATTGAAGCCACTACAAAAAAGACAAATATTTTCTCTTGAGTTAATTTGAATTTTTTTAGATGTTTAATTAACATGGTTGCAAGTAAATACAACAAAGCAATTGTACTGAATATTGAAACTACCAAAAGTACCAACCTTTGAAGTCCAGGTATGGCCCTTAACTGACTTTTTCCAAGGTAGAGAATAAAACCCATATGAATCATTCGAACTAAAAATGCGAATGAAAAAAACAAGAATATTTTTCGAAATAAAGAAATTCCTTGATGATTTGTTAACTCTTCAATTTCTTTTGTCTTAAAATATGTTGCCAAACAAAAACCAAGAATCAGAATAAAATATAAAAGTTCGACGATAAGATGAGTTAGTCTTGCTGGGATTCCAAAGATTAACGGTGGTGGCATACTGCTAATAACGGATTTTCCCTTTATAAAATCTGTGGACAAATGATGTACATTATTACTGCTTTTTGTTTTTATATCAAAGTGGTATTTCTATTGCTGTGACATAGAAAATCTATGTTGTGAATAAAAAAGTTGTATCCGAGGTACAAATAAAATGGTAATGAAAAAAAGTTTTAAAAAAATTATGGCAGCAGGAATTTTAGCTACACTTGCAGTTGGAACAATTGGTGCAACAGCGGCTTTTGCAGATGATGGATCTGATGATGAGTATAAACAGAACATGGACTTGCTACGCGATGCAATTGATTCAAACGACTACGATGAATTCATTTCAGTATTATCTGAAATTGATGAACTAGCAGTTGAGCGAATGACAGTGGAAGCATTTGACCAGATGGTTGAGATGCATGAATTAAAAGAAGAGATTAAAGATACAGTGGAAACTGGAACTTACGATGAATGGGTCGCACTTGTTTCAGAACTACCAGGTGGTCAAGGTTTAATTGATACAATTGATGAAAGCGAGTTTGATACTTTGCGTGAATTAAATGAAGCACATGAAAACCGTGATAAAGAAACCGTTAGAGAATTATCTGATGAATTAGGTCTTACTGAACTTCGCGATGAAAGACGTGAAAACCGAGAAGAGAGACAAGAGCAACGCAAAGATGATAGGCAAAACAGAAGATCAGCTTTGCAATCAGGAGATTATGAAGCATGGGAAGAAGCTATTGCAGGAACTCCAGCTGAAGAAAAGCTAGGAGATATAATTAACGAAGATAACTTTGATGAATTAGCTGAGGTACATGAACTACACAAATCTGGCGAGCATGAGGAAGCAAAAGCTGCAGCTGAGGAGCTAGGCTTACCTGAGAAGGAAAGTTCAGTTAGAAATGTAATTCGTGGATTTCGAGCACGGTTTGTTGGATTGTTTAGGTAAGTAATTGCCTTTTTTTCTTTTTTATTCATTTTTGGAATATTGTTTGTTTCAGAACTTAGTAGAATAATATTTGATAATTAACAACCTCTTTTGGAAGGGCTGCAAACCTCTATGCACACATATGAATCAAGTGGCCCTTCCTTTTTTTCTAAGCTTTTGCTGGATTAATTTAATTTTAACGGAAGCTTTTGGCTGTGTAAACCAGTAGATTTATAAAGGAATCCGGTTACGTAGTGTTTGATGTCCTTATGGAAGGAAAAGTAAAATTTTTTAACGACAGCAAAGGCTTCGGCTTTGTTACAGCTGACGATGGGAACGAATATTTCGTTCACATTTCAGGTGTTGCAGAAGGCGTAACTTTGAGAGAAAATGATCATGTCTCATTTGATGTTGTTGAAGGCGATCGTGGACCAAAAGCAGAGAATGTACAACTGATTGAATAGAATCTTCTAATCATATCGTATTAATACAATTAGCTTATTAAATAAACAATTTTTTTCTTTTTTTTTAATATTTCTGATTAATAATTTTTAGAATGTTAATTTCTGATTTTAGAATTAATTAATCAATAACTTTAATGATACTAACTGGGCAATCTTTTGCGGCACGTTTGTTCTCTTCAATCTCATCTACTGAAATTTCTGCAATATACACTTCTTTTTTTTGAATGGAACCTTTAAGATCGCTCTTTCCATCTTCATCTGAAATACTCCAACGGCTAGGGGCTTGTTCCACACAGCTGTTACAACCAATGCATTTATTTCGATAATGAATTATCTTTGCCATCTAACTTTTCCTTCTTAAACTTTTTATTCTGAAGATGAAATTCTTTTTTACTTAAATCAATAACTGAAGTGAAGTGAGTTACGATCTCTGCACTAATTAAAGAGCTATTTTCTTTGACAAAATTTATAGTTGCCCGCTCTTGATTCAAATCAACCAAAGGTAAATTAGTTCTTTGTTTTAAATCTTGAATTTTTATGGATTTCTTTACCCTTTTCTCAATTAAGGAAAGTAACTTACGGTCAATAACTTGTAATTCTGTTCTCATCTGTTGAACTTTTTCTTTATTATTCATTTTTTTCCTCTGTCACTTGTGTCTTGGATTTTTCACTATTAGTATTATGCTGGCCATCAGTTCGCTGTGCATCAACTATTTTATACAATTTGTCGTTTGCTCTAACTTTTTCTGGTAATGGAATAGTCACCACATCGCCCTTTTTTGCGGTGTCTGATTTTTGATCGTTAACTAAAATTTCTGTGACTTTGGAATTCAAAGCACCAGTTGTAGGTCCAGTGATTAAGATATCATCGCCGACACTTAGAGTATTTGCTTCTAGATGAAATTCAGCAACTTGGACTTTATTAAAATAATTCTGCGCTCGACCCAAGTAAATTTTTTCTTTAGTTGCTTTGGATCCGTAAGCTGCACTCCAATCACCAAGTTCTTTTCCAAGGTAATAACCGCCATGCCAAAATCCACGATTAAAAACAGTCTCTAAACGTTTAATCCACGCGTCAATTTTTTCTTTAGTATAAGTCCCATCTAAGTATGCTACAATTGCTTGATTGTAACAAGAAACAACAGTATCAACATAATCAGGGCTACGTCCACGGCCTTCGATTTTTAAAACTGAAACGCCAGCATCAATAATCTTATCGATGAACCCGATAGTACAGAGATCTTTTGGACTCATGATGTATTTGTTATCAATTCTAAGTTCATCGCCAGTTTCTTCATCAATTACTTTGTAACTTCTACGGCAATTTTGCAGACAAGCTCCCCTATTTGCGCTAGAGTTATAAGTTGCTAAACTCATATAACACTTCCCAGAAACCGCAACACAAAGAGCTCCGTGTACAAAAAGTTCAATCTCAACAAGCTGTCCACTTGGTCCAGTGATATTCTCTTCTTTAATTTTTTCTGAGATATATTCTACTTGTTTGATTGTAAGTTCACGGGCAAGGACTACAACGTCAGCAAAGCTTGCGTAAAATTTTAAGGTTTCAAAATTACTAACGTTAGCCTGCGTTGAAATATGTACTTCTAAATTAATTGATCTTGCATAGCTCATAGCAGCAACGTCACTACAAATAACTGCAGTTACGCCGTGTTCTTTTGCTACGTCGCATATTTTTTTCATTAAATTCATATCATGATCATACATGATAGTATTTAGAGTAAGATATGTTTTGATTTTGGCTTCTTTACAAATTTTGACAATTTCTTTCAAATCTTCAGTTGAAAAGTTATTCGCAGCACGTGCACGCATGTTCAATTGTTCGATACCAAAATATACTGAGTTACAACCTGCGTTGATGGCAGCTCTTAAAGATTCAAAGGATCCAGCTGGCGCCATTATTTCAATTTTGTCTCTGGTTCTTGATGCTGTTTTATCGGCAGCATTATTGTTAATTGTCATAGAAGTGACTATTTTTGTTGTGATTTTTAAATGTTAGGCTCCCAGATTCAAAAGTGTTGGATAAGGTTTATAATATGGATTTTTGAAAAATATATATATGAAAAAAGGTTATGAAATTAGTTCAAGAGAAGTTGTGTTATCTTACTTGGAAAGGCTATCCTTGGGAGTAATTGCTCCAGATAAATTTGAAGTTTCAAAGTTAATTGATCCGAATATGTATTTTTCAGCCAATTTCATTCTAAAAGCTATACCAGGGGCATTTGGAGGAAGGCGAATACAGAATAGAAGCAGTTGTGAACGTAGCAAATTATACCCAAGAGATGTTTACAAGTTAATCGAATTTCCAGCAGTTCCAAAGGATGTAACATTTGCCTTGTATAAGGCTGGTAAGTACCTTCGAAAGCTGTACAGGAACACAGTTGATTTGACTGAAAAGCAAAGGAACTACAGATTGCCGGAGTTTAGTTTTGGTTTCGCGATAACTCAAAGAGATTCAGTTTTGGCAGCATTGAGTGCTGTTGCTGAGAATTCTCTTGAGAAACAATATATTCTCCCAGAGGAACTGGTTAAATTGGGAAGGAAAGATTTGGATAGAGGAAATATAGTGATCGCAACATTACAAACCTTAGCATTTGAAGAAGAGGTTGAATATATTTTGATGCCTAAAGCAACAGGTGGTATTAGTAATTGGGCATTTAGACCAAAACAAGTTTAATTATCTATTGGTGCTGTGGTGAAGTTTGTACCCACAGGGATTTATATCTATTTTGAGCATAAGGAGTAATATGGCAAACGATACATACCGAGAAGGAAATATTAGAAAAATGATTGAATTGGATTCAGCTGTTCCAAATACCATTGCGGAAGCTTATGTTGCTTGGGCTGACAATTTGGCACCAAGAAGAAATCCAGACTTTTTCCCAGAACAGTATTTACAAAATGCCCAAGATGCTGTTAATCCAGCAGAAAAAAGTTTACAATATGTATGGGCAGCTTCAGCATTTTTATCTCAAACTAACTATGTTGGAGGCGCTGAACCGATTAAGAGTTTGTTATCAAAGGCTGCAAATTATCGCGTTGAAGCTGGATTGGATCATGAAGCAAGAGAGTTGGAGTCTTTGGCTAACGGGGCTGAGCACATAGTTCGAATCTCATCTATGTATCGAAGTGAAGTGTTGGGGCTTGAGAAAAAAGTTGCAACAGCAAGAAAAGTGCCGGATTTTTCTGCGAATTGGTGGCTTAGAGGAGCTATATATTAGTTACTTGCAGCTGAAAATTTCTACGAATAAACTGGCAGATGCATTACTGGCGTATTAGTTGTTACTTTGCAGTAAGTTTATATATAAATAGTCCTCCTGATATTGAATGTCAGAGCGGACCCCACCCAGTATTTTGTTGGAATCTATTCTAAACACTATGCCAACTGCGGTTGTGGTAACTGACATTTCTAAAGAACAGATCATTGAAATTGCAAATCCTGCTTTTCTTAGACTCAGTAGATATTCTACAGAACAAGTGATTGGTAAATCAATTTCATTGTTACAACCTGATGATTTGTCGCGGACACTAAGAGAAGAAATTTATGATAACACGATGAGTGGAAATGAATATAACGGAAGAGTAATGATTGAAGATTCAACTGGCGATCGGTTTCCAGTTTTGCTACACACATCTAGAATTTGTGCACGCGATGATGATAGCAAGGTGATTGCACTGCAGGCTACAATGGCAGACTTACGTCAAGTTGAAAGACGACAGCAACTTTACACTATGGGTTTGGCTGCTGCAGGAATCGGACATGATTTAGGAAATAAATTACAGGGCATTTTGGGAAATTTGGAGCTTTTGGATACAATCAACAATCTTGATGAGAAAGGAAAATTGGCTCTTGCGCGGGCTTTGAACGCTACTATGGAAATGCGAGGAATATTTTCTGAGTTTAATTCTGTTGGTAGTGCGCAAAAAAACAAACATTCAAAATTAAGATTGAATGAGTTAGTTGCATCTGCTATACCAGAAATATTTAGAAACTACATATATTTTGGGCATCAAGTCAAAATTACAGAAGTTTATTCTTCAAATGGAAATATTTTTGCAGATGAGGTTGGTGTTAAACGCGTTGTCGATAATATTGTTAGAAATTCAATTCTGGCTATCTGTTCATCCAAAAAAGGAGATGAAGTTTTACTTAGAACTTATGATATGGTAGTGGATGATCTAATTAAATCTTATACAGGTGAAATGGTCAAATTGAGAGGAGATTATGCAATTTTGGAAATTGAGGATAATGGTCCAGGAATTGAAAAGAAGGTATTGCATAAAATATTCCAACCTCTCTACACAGGTAGAGCCACTGCTGATGGGGAGTTGAAAGGAACTGGGCTGGGTCTTAGTATTGTAGACAGAGTGATTCAAAATCATAGTGGAGTATACATGAGTATTGAAAGTGAAGTAGATAATGGGGCACTGTTTAAAATATATTTTCCTAGAACCGTTTGAGATTATTTGCTGATGGCCATTTAGAATTTTTTAAAA
>Ga0233434_1000844_pt1 | contig 32892 bp, 20 predicted proteins | sample SI_122_August201_4_FD_182738 | JGI IMG/M metagenome (GOLD analysis project Ga0233434, IMG submission 182738) | Seawater microbial communities from Saanich Inlet, British Columbia, Canada - SI_122_August2016_120_MG | ecosystem: Environmental > Aquatic > Marine > Inlet | place: Canada: British...
AAACGGAGGCAATTAATAATAATAAAACTAAGCTTTTCATCTACTTGTCCTTTAAATTAAAAAATAGAGACTTATTATGTATAATTTTTAACCGTTTTAAAAGTAGACGGCCCTCATAAATTAAACAAATTCTAAGTTCACCAAATATATTTAGCTGTTTTTAAAAAATACCGATATATTCAATAGATGCGCGTTATTATTTTTTTCATAAATTTAGTTCTCGTTATTTCTTGTGAACAACAGACGGGAAATTCTCATAGCCATGACAAAGTCACTAGCGAGGCAATTGAGCAGTCTAACAAATCAGAGGATATAGATTTGAACCAATTCACCAATTTCGATACGACGGGTGCAGACAATAATAGTAGTGAAGGAAGTGACGATGTCTCATTTGTTTTTTCTGAAAGCGACGGTGAACTTTTAACAAACGCCAGCCTTGGGGTTTTGGCCATCAACTGTAGATCATGCCACGCTGGCTTCCCTACAACAAACCAAGGATGGATCGATAGCAAATATATTACTTCTGGAGATGCTGAAGGATCACTTCTCATTGATCGAATTAAAGGATGCGGTAGAGGAGATCAAGGTGATAATGACATGCCGACAAATTCGGGGCCAATTAGTGAAGTAAACTGCAATACTTTAAAAATTTGGGTAGAATATTTACATCAACTAGAAAATGAATCGCTCTAAATACAGGAGATTTTTAATGTTTAAGTATAAATTTACTTTTTTTGTTCTTACCCTGCTTTTTACCATCAACGCTTTCCCCAGTGACGGATCAATTAATATCGACGTCAATCTTTCTCCTGTGGGAACATTTAAAATAACCACTGAAAAAGTTAAGGTTAAAGGTTTTAAAAAAGACGGTGATCAAATACAGGTAAAAAAAATTTCCATTAAAAAAAATGATCTTAAAACAGGTATTGATCTACGTGATGAACATATGAAAAAAAGAATTAAAGAAAGAACTATCTCAGTTAAAGATATAAAAGCCTCGGGGGGTAGTGGCACCGGAACCATTACGATTAACAAAGTAAAAAAAGAGATTTCCTTTAAATACAAGGAGGATGGTGAAAAAATTAAGGCCACATTCTCTTTGAATTTACTTGACTTTAAAATTGATGATATTAACTACCTGGGCGTAGGTGTTGAAAATTCTATTACATTAAATATTGAAATTAAAAATCAATAAATCAGAAATTAAATTTACCACCTAGTTCAAACTGTAAAGATTTTCCAGGTAAGATAACTCCTACCTTAGAAAAAAATATGAGCCACTTCTTTTCAAATTCAAATAGTAGATGAGGGACAAGGTTTAGGGCCAAGTTATTTTCCTTAAAACCGCTCAGGTCTCCTGGCAGATTTAAACTATAGGCAATATAGGAGATATCGGCCCCTATACCGAATTTACTCTCGCCGCCATAGGGCCTAATGTAATATGTCATCTGCCCATCCAAAATATAAAAATTTTTTCTTTTCACAAAATAATCAACGTCTGTTTCCCCCGAGGATTCAATAGATAGTTCACCAAAAATACTAGAAAAACCACCTCCAAACATCCAACCTTTATAATAGGACTCTCTTGTGTAACCAAAAGAGAGTTTAGGCCCATAGCCTGTATAGCTCATAGGTATAGTTGAACTTGAAGTTGAGATATCAAAATTTTTAGAATAAAAATTTTGTGCCATCCCGACCCAAAAATAATTTTTTTTCACTTTTCTATTTATTTCAATTTTCTGTCTATCTATTCTATCTAAAAACTCGTCTAAAAAAGTAATATTGCTCTCAAGCTCAATGAGTAATAAGGCTTTCCTTTTTAAAAACTCAAGGGATTTAAGCCCTTGTGATTTCAAGTTCTTTAATCGATAAAATACAGAAATCTCAAGTTCCACGGCCCTCATATAAGCAGGTTTGATTGCAGGTAAATCATCAAAGATATCATCAATCTCCAGTTCTTGATCAGGTTCACTTTTAAGAGAAGCAAAAACATCCTCATTCAATGTTTTTTGAACATATAAATAAAATGTTAAGGCCTGTGAAATATCTCCATTAAACTCATGAATCTTGGCCATGAAAAATAACGATTTGACCTTAGTAGAAATATTTTTAGTTGTTTTATATATAGTTTTTAATTTAGATAGCGCCTTATTATATTGTTTTTTTTCAATAATTTTTTGAATTTTTTTTAACCTTTTGGTCTCAAAATCTTTATAACTTGAATTATCTGAGTTACACTTCAATGATATAATCAATAAAAAAATGGTGAGCGTTTTTAAAACCACAAATGCACCTGGGAATAAAGGTCAAAAGAATCCTCACTTAAACGCCTAGAGCCTGTACCGCTTAAAGAATTGATATTTCTTGTCGTTGATAAATCAAAACGAAACTCAACTCTTTGTATAGGAAAAGCTTGTAGGCCCATCGATAAGCGCCAAATCTCTGCAGTACTTTCTAAATCTGATCTAAAGTAATCTATTCCAGTATTACCAAAAAAACCTCGAGTGATCTGTGTTTGAGTTCTAAACATTCCATAAAGACTATTAGTTGCTTCAGGTTGAGAAGCATACTTCAGGTTTCTTACTCCAACCTCTGATAAAATGACAGAGCCTTTTCCAAAACTATTTCTGGAGTGAACTCCATAGCTCATTTGTTCTTTGAATTCAGAGCTAGAAACGAGAAAGGACCCCCCAAGATGCCAATTTGGAGTCAATGAGTATTCTGAAAACATTGAAGCACCTTTTTGTTGCAGCTCCTCCTCTTCAAAAAGACTTCCAACGAATCCATGAATTCCCGCCTCAAAAGACTCAGAAGACAGATGGAGAAGAACTCCATGAGTTTGATCGTTTTGGGCAAGAAAATTATTACGGCGTGAATAGGCGGTGTGATCAACAATTCTAATTCCATAGGCAATATCCATCATCCCAGCATATAAACCAATATTTGGAGACACTCTGTAACCAATATAATGCTCTCTTGAACGAACTTCTGGATCATCACTTCCTGGCCGTACTGGAGCATAACCAATATCACCCACTACATAAAAACTTCTATCTTTATTTTGTACAACAACGGATAGAACACCTTGCATATTTATAAACCGACTAGATCCATTTTCTTCGCCAATAGAGGTATCAACTTGAATACCCCGATAATCTATATTTGGCCTAAGCCAAGTATTTTTATCAAATGCTCCAAAAAAAAATGAACTCGACTTCGCTATATCTTCCTCACTCTTTGACTCTGAGTAAAATGTTCTGGAGCTAATCGCCGTTGCGGCGACTGCTCTTCCATAGTCGTTTAATGGGCCATTACCCATGGGGTTATAGTGGCATGTTAAACAACTTCTATAACCAAATGAGGAAAATTGAGGATAGGCAAAAAGCCTTATAGAAAAGATAAAAGGTATTAAGAATAATATGTATTTTTTAAGCAAAACTCACCATTAAATAAAAAAAATTTACCCCTAAATCATATCTAAGAAATATCCGATAAACAAATTGTGATAGGAACAAGGTTATTATTAATATTTATTTGCCTTTATGGAAGAGTATGTCTCTCTCTTGATGTCTCTTTGATAGGAAATCGCGAAGTTCAAATATTTTCTAAATGCTATCACCAATTCACGAGAAGCCCACTACCTAGTAATCATGACTACTTAGCATCGATAAAAAATCAGTCAAAGACTGGAGCTGAATTATGCATAGCATTTCTTGAACAGATTAGTTTTTCAAATGGTGAACTATCAGAGATAACAATGGAAAGCCAGCAAACTCTTAAAACGTTCAACGACTTACACCGAAGCTGGTTTCCAGATCAAAGCTTTCATGCTGTTGAAACCCAACGAAGCCTGGGTGACTTTTATGATTCTGGAGAGCCAGCCTATTTTTATACAAGGTCACTATTTGATCCAAACTATACGGATCCTCGTAAAATACTATCAGGAAAAAAAAGACTACACGCAATACGTGTTGATGAAACGGATAATACCTTTGATAGATCGAAATACTACCTTCATGAACCCAGAGCACTGGCTTCAACTGGCGGAGGAAAAATTATGAGCAGGCTACTACCATTCGGTGCTGTTACCTGTGACCCAGATAATTTGAAAGAATTAAATAAAAATTATTCCGACTTTTATAAGACCCCATCAACTGAATTAGCCACTACCATTCGAGATAAGAAAGATATAGTCGATAAAAACAACTGCGTTAAAGGTCCCTTGATAGACGAGCTAGGTGTATCTGCAGTTAATGACCTCGGTTTTATAAATGGATTTGAAGAAAGAGAAATTCTATTAAATGAAGATCATTATATCTATTCCTCAAACTTTAAAGGGCATCACTATCAAGGGGAATTAAGAAATACAAAAATAATTGCAGAATATTTCCCACTTTTTAAATATATCCATCATGACCAAGTGTGTGATGAGCCATTTTTTAATGATGATGACGATGCTGTTTATCTACCGATAAAACTAAATCGCTGTAAAGATATGTTTTCGGTTTCTTCAAATCAAAAACAACTAGGTGATCCAAAAATAAATATTGTTAACCCAAACCTAGAAACATTCCCCTATAAAGGTGAAGGTGAAGGTGAAGGTGAAGGTGATGATTACTATCTTTTCCCAAAGAATGGACTTAATTTTTATTCAGCGTTTAATATACCTAAAGATAAATCAATATTTAATGCAGGGATAACACAATGGGATCTAAGTGGAAACATAGATACAGGAACAAGTCGAGAAGGAGCAGGAGCGCTTGGTTCAATGAGCTACTTTATCTTAAATTCTAATAATACAATTGCATACTATGATGGATATTTCACTGTTAACAGACGATGGGCTCAGCACGCTATTAGTGATTTTCTTTGTCGAGATATCCCCGTTTTATCTGCAGCGGACATTGTTAACAATACTGAAATAATGAGTGCTCAGCTTGAAAGCGCAGCTCCTGGATTTAGAGGAGAGGTAAGTTGCATGACTTGTCATGTAACAATGGACTTAGCAGCTAGAACCACAAGAAACGTAAAGCTTCACCCAATGACAGGTGGAGACAAAGGACCTAAAGATAATAACGCAGAATATGAAAAGCCCGCGTTATATCATCAACCAAATATAGCAATGACCGATCAAGATATAAAAAATAGAATTACTCACAGTAGTGTCTTACAAGGTGTAGAAGACATTGAACATACGCACAGTACTTATTTCTGGGAAAATAAAATACCCTACTATACAAACTCTACTCCAAAGGGTGCTTTTGTCTTCAAAGACTTTATGGAAGGCGCTTTTATAAACGAACCTGTAACAGGAGTAAGTGAGCTGGCGGATCAATTTTTAGAAACGAATGACTTTTATGGATGCATTGCCAAGCGATACTTAAGCTATCTCACAGGCTACGAAGTTATTCTTGCTCCACCGGATCCATTAATTGATGAATATAAAAGTGAACAGCAAAAACAATTAGAGGATTTTCACCGATACCTAACCGTATTTTTAAAAACTGGAGAACAAGAAAATGGTGAAACTGACCCACAAACAATGAAAGGCTTAATAAATAAAATATTAAGATCTGAATTTTTCTATGAGGAGATTTCTAATGAATAAAAAATTCTCTCGTAGAAACTTTTTAAAAACGACCACTGCATCTTCTTTGTTACTTTCGACAACAAACCCTTTAGGAGTATTATTTCATCAAATTATGGACTCAACAGCTCATGCCCAAACGGCACAAGCAAAAAGGTTTATTAGTTTTGTGATCCTTGGAGCTCCACCAAGATGGATGTTTGATTTAATCCTTGATGTAGGAGATATACCCCCTGATGTTAATGCAATGACATCAACCAGCTTTCACAGTGAAACAGGTGTGCCTATTTATAAGACAACATCAAGTACATATCAAACAAGTGATGGTATTAATTTTAACCCTCCGGCGATCTGGGACTCAGCCTTAGGCGATGGAGATTCTAATTTCATGCCTCAACTCCTAACAAAAATGATGTCCATTAGAGCTGTGCGAACCATTGGTAATCACCCACCAGCAAAGCTCTCTACACACGTACATTCATTTAGTAAGGCAGGTGTTCATACTTTGGCACAGGAACAAGGCAATAATAATGCCCCCGCGAGTTGCGTACAATATGGGGTTAATTTTCCCTTTAATGCAAGAAATGAAATCAGTAATCTAACGGTTAAATATGACGACTCTGAAGGATTTAACCCCATAGAAGAAATACTTCGCCCATTTCTAAAAGAGCATACACCCGATAAAGATTTTTCATCATCACTAGGAGATATTTTCGATGAGGCCTTCAACGCCTTTTTTAAAGGAGATAAAATAAAAACATTCTCTGATGGCGCTAAAGACTCAATTAAAAGTTCTCAGCAAAATGCAAAATTATTATTCATTGGTGCCACAAAAGACTTAATTAATAGCTATCCAAATATTCTCACAAAATACAAATCAGCAATCACCAATCAAATGAATAACAATGGACATCTTCCAGAAGTGCCACTACCAGAAAATAATTCTGGCCTTAATGAAAAGTATCACTTTAGACCAGACACTTCTTATACCATGGACAACAGTGGAAACTTTAAAACTCTTAACGATGTTTATTCAGGGGAAAATACAAACCTAGACCAAATGGCGAGCTCTTTTGCTGTCGCTGAAATCTTATCTCAAAGCAATGGTAGTGGAGTTCTATCGCAGGGGATAACGAACTCAATGGTGTTTTATTTGGGGCAATTAAAGATTTACTCGGCTCACGCCCATACCAATGGGGTATTTTCCAATCAACCACATTACAACGATGCACACAATATCGGTTCTTACCCAACAACTTTTGGTTTTACGAAATATTATCAATGTTTTTCACAATGCTTAAAACTCCTTATCACAAGTTTTGGCGGTATGAACTCTGAAAAATTTAGAAATACATTAATACAATTGTCAGGAGATTTTAATCGCACACCAAGAGATGATGAAGCTGGCTCTGACCATGCAAGTGAAGGTGTATTTACTTATTTTGGAGGTGCTATAAATGGCCCTCTTCTAGGTGGAGCATGTAAAGTAAATACAAAAAGTAATTGGCAAGATTATGGCCAATCTTATTTTGACGAAACAATGGATAAAAATGAAACTCATACTGTTCCCAAGCTTTCCTCTATTCACTGCTTTGAAGGAGTCGCAAAATTCTTAGGAGTACCAAAGCTAACTAACTCCGTTGAACCATGTTTTACATTCTCAAATGGTGCTTTTTCGATTCATCCAAAGTTTATCGCCAAAAATTACGACGTATCAACAGATGAGGAGGAAAGTTGAAATACTTTTTAATATCTCTCATTTTCGTTGTCATCTCTTGCGTCCCCCCTGAAGAGGATGAAGGAAGTACCTTCTATGAAGACTCCGCAACAAGAGAGGCGATGCAAAACCTAAAACAAAATCAAGGCTCACCTTTGTCGTCGGGGAATAATACTTATCCACCTGGCTCTCCCCCTCCAGCAGGCTATCCCTTGGCACTTCTTCTCAAAAAAGATACCAATCAAGCTTATGAAACGTTAAAAAAACCTGACCTTGCTGGCAGATGGTATTTATTTAATTTATTTGGAAGCATTTATAATCAAGCCACTTCTAATAAAACGCCCAACAATGAGGAAATACTTCGATCAAGTATATTGAATAATGTAAATGTATTTGGCTCCGCTTGCGACCCAAATGAGGTCATCGTCAAAGGAGTTGATTATAATGAAACAATTACCAATGGTATCTCAAACCCAGACTCAAAGTGTGACAACAGAGACTTTTGGGACCCAATGAGAAGGGATACAAGCATCCTTAGGAATGGATGGAAAATTTCAATGTGCGGACAACTGAACCAAGGCTTCAGCTATGACAACAACCCTCTTGATCTCCTTCATACGCTATACTTTGAAGATGAAGCTAAGAAAGCTGTAGAAGTTAGCATCGATGATAAATCAATAAAAATTGCTTATCATTTGTTTAACCGTTTTCATTCACCTCCATCAGAGGTATCAACTGCCCTAAAGAAAATAAATAATTTAGAAGAGGAAGACCTTAGTAATGACCCCTCAAAGTACAGTGACGACGGTAATGGAGGTGATTTAAATGAAGTCGAAACAAAGAATATAAAAAAGTGGCGACGTATTTTTTACCTTCTTTGCATTGATCCAAACAATGAAATTATCTAGGCTTTTATCTTCGGCCCCTCATACGCTTTGGGTGCGTCCTTTCATATTCATGCCAATCTACTTTTTTCATTAATAAAGCGAGTTCCCCAATTACATTTGGTGAATACTCATTTATTTTTTTAATTTGAAAGTAGGCATAGGGCAAAAGAAAGATAAGTATCAAAACAGTAGGGCCTAAAATAATTAAAACTAACTTTTTCACGAAAAATCTTCTTTATCTTTTGTAGGATTATTTATTTTCCCCTGGCTTCTTTCAATGAATTTGTTAAAGGATTTTTCAATATCTAAAAAGTAATCTCCTTTCCTAAAATTCACCTGCCCCGCATTTGTGATGTCTTTATTATCTAAATAATTTCTCAAACGATATAAAGGCCCAGCAACTTTATGAGAAACTAAAACACCGGTTAACAAGATTACTGCAACGTTAATGACTGCTATTATGAGAAATAAAATCATCATTAATTTTTTTTGCTCTACAACAAATAAAAAAAATGGGTGATTATTGTTTAACCCAACCATTTTACCTAGCGACTCTAGGTTAAAGAAGAAATAGTAAACGATCCAATAAAAACTTATGATATTAAAAAACACAAGTACGATAAACTTTTTAATAACGTCTAATTGAAAAGCGGGATTTATTAAATACTGGCTTCTTTTATACTTTTTTTCCATTAGATAATATCGGAATAAAATTCCTAAACTCAAAAATATCATTTTCAAAGCTCAAAACCAATTAACAATATTTAGAGTAATATGAAATTGATATATTAGCTCAATAAACTTTTTTAAAAAACTGCCCATTTTTCATGCCAAAACAACTAAATAATCAAAGACCAAAACACTAAGTATTTAATGCTAATTACCACTAAGCTACTAGTTTCATAAGGTAATTTAATTATAAAAAATTATGTAACCTCTAGGAATTTTTTGCCGTTAAGATCAAAGCATATGTATATATATAAGTTAGCTAAATTCATTCCGTTTATTGCCCTTTGGTCGTGTCTTCAATCGTCACCTCCCCCGAGTGCATCAAATGCCCCCCCAAATTCAAGCTCCGAGCAAGTCGTTTATCAAAATGCGATGAAATCTGTGAAGTACATTGACGCTAGAAGTATTTATACTCTCAAGATCGATGGACTTTCCAGTAACGCTGACAAAATCACTTTCACGTTCAGGGGCAGATCCATGCCGACACTGACGATTTACGATGATGAGATCAAAAAAGGAAAATTAATAAAACTAATTTCCCCAAGCTACAAACTTAGAGATTTGGTTATTGAATCATCTGCTAAGAATAAAGTTCTAGGACAACAATTGATTCGATTAAAAAAAACAAACGTAAACAAAATTTCGATATAGGAGAAAATTTATAAATGTTTAGGAAAACAAAAATTAACAATCAACCGCTAGGAATAATCTATTTACTCCTAGTGTTGATTTTGGTTTTACCTAAGCAAGCTTTTGCTGGAGATGAGGCTCTGGAAGGAAACATTATCTTTAGTGACTCCAATACTTCTGACTTTGATGCCGACCTAACTCTAAACTACAAAATCCAAACTTACGCTGATGGTGAAGGCGCATCCAAAAAATACACTGGTTTCCTTGGTACGTTCACAGGCGTCTCTGACGGTGCTTGCAACATTTTAAAGCTTCTATTTAATCAACGTCTTTGTGATAACGCGACAGTAAAAATCAAGACTCCAACTCCAGGGCTTGACGGTGAACTTGATTTTTTTAACGCTGGAGAATACAGCATTAATTCATCATCTCCAAGTTATGCAGCTATTCTCAATGACACCGAAATACTTTTTGACAATAACTCTTGTGTCGATGTTAAAAAGGGCGGCTGTTTTTACAATACACCACAAAAATCAGAGTCTGGTGAATGTTTACCTCTTGAGGCCTGTCATATGTGCGCAGGAAACAATATAACAATTGAATATATCTGTGCTGACGGTTTTACGATAAACTCCGAAGAAACTGTATCAGTCGACCCCGATAATGAGGTTGAAACAACAGCTTATACTTTTCCAATAAAAAGTATTTTCGCGATACAAGAACAAAACAATCATGTTATCGATAGTGATAACTTTAGAAGCGATGCGTATAACTTACCCTCCATATCCCTAACAGATTCTGATGCACCGATAACTTGTGAAAATTCAGATATGGCAAGGGACCTTGTTGAACCTGAAAAAAAGCAACAACTCCAATCTGTATGTGCATCAAATCCCTCTAGCATTGCTTGCAAAAGAGAAGCGAAGAAGATTATGTCACTAACACTTAGAAAAATGACCGAAGATAAACTTTCACAAGAAAAATCTAAATTCTTTTTCAGACACTCCTCAATATCAGCAAACAGGGCAAAAAGGCTTCGTGCGCCTCATCAATCTTTATCCTTTACTAATTACAAATATAATATAGATGATGGGCAGATTGTCTCTTTATTTGATTTTTCTAACAGATCAACAAATAAATCTTCTAGACTCATAAAAGAAGAAAGACGCTATAAAAAGAATTACTATGCATCATGTTCAAGAACTTGTGATCAAGCATTAGAATACTTTCCGACTCGCTTTGGTGGATCTTATACGACTCCAACTGAACATAGAAACAATTGCTCTCGAGTTTTCAGAGGGAGAAATATTGGGATTAGATTTTGCTCAACCGAAGAGGTCGTCTCTCCTACAGTATTTGAAGAAAGAATGGCAGAAGTTAACTCAAGCGATACCTCAGGGCAAACTTGTGATGATGTAAAATCGTCTTCTATTGATAGTACAGAGGGCGGTAAAAACTTTAATATACTACTTTCAGAAAGCTTTGAGTACAAAACGGACGGTAGCCTTAATACCAATTTTCAAAATGATTCTTCCTTTTCTAGTAAGTGGGATGTTTATAAGGATGCCGGACAAGGAGAAATTGACCTTATTAATGTTGCCGGAAATCAAATGCTTAGGTCCTACAGAAGGTCTGGTTCTCACTGGGGAGCCGGTGTCGCAACAAAAATGACCTTCAATCCCGGAGTAAAAATAAAATATCGCCACCACGTACAATCTCACTACACAAATGGCACGTCAAGTGAAGGTCTTTTTATTTATACGGGTAACAGAGTTGATGCTGGGTATTACGGATTCCCTGGCAGTGCAGATAATTTAGGAGCTATAACAACTTATATGCGCGGAGGCGCTAGATTTTACACCAGTGGTATATTTGGTAACGGAACTAATTTTGAATTACTTCCAACAAGTGCCTTACCTCTTGTCATGGATTATACGGTTTATATTAACACCGATCTTACTTGGCGAGTTGAAATAGAATTTCCAGAGAAACCTTCCATGTCAACATTTGTAAAAACAGGAACTCTAACTGTATCAAAGTTAAGTAATTTTCACTTAGAATGGTACAGCGGCGATTATGGTGATCGCTACTCATATTTTGATAATATAGAGGTAGAAAACACTGCACTTTCTTGTAACCTTGCCGGAGTTTCGACAGATGGATATGACGTAAGCTCATGCCCGACTAGTGCGAATTTTCTAAACTCCGCTTGTAGTGTGCAATGTGAGGCAGGCTATTTTCAAAAATCAACGCCTCAACTAAGTTGCTCTAGTGAGGGAGCTGCATTTGACTTATCTGGATGTGTAAGTATTCAAACAGCTCAAGAGGTAATCGATAACTTAGGTGTGCTTCACCTAGATGCGGCTCATGGTGTGACTACTTCCTCCGGTAATGCTGTAACGAACTGGGACTCAAAAGAAAATTTTAAAGGCAATGTTACAAATTTACCGTCTACTAACTCAGGGATCACTCTTAATAGTTCTAATCCCAATTTTAACAACCGCCCCACCTTAAGTTTAAATGGAGCTGGCCAATTATATGACCCTAACTTCAGTGAATTCTCTGGTGCTACAGATTTTACCCGAATGGTTGTTTTTAGCTACTCAAACCCTTCTGTAAGTAATGCTGTCTTAACTAGCTCTGGAGCACTTGGGAGTATTCAACAGTATTCATCCAGTAACTTATACTCCTACGTAAATGGAGGTTCCGGAAGAACGCAACTTGGTAGTTATTTTAATGCGTCTGAAGTAAATAAATCTATTTTACACACACATAATTTTGATAGCTCCCAAAGTAACAACATGGGTAAAAATACGATCTATAAAAATGGAAAAAAATTAAATGGCGCCTCATATTACTCGACACAAGCAACCACACCATCAAGTAATGGCTATCGTGTTGGACACAACTCAGTACCATGGCAAGGGGAAATTGCAGAGGTTGTCGTCTTTAATCGCTCACTTTCAAAAGAGCATCAAGATTTAGTTCATGATCATTTACTTAAAAAATACGATCTTATAAACACTTGTAGCTCTACGGCCACACTTGGTTATAACACTTTAAACTGTAACACTTCCTCAGGCCGACTAACAGAAAAAGAATGTCAACTATCCTGCGCAAGTGGATACTCGGCGCATAGTTCTCTCCCGACTCCAAGAGCTACTTGTGACACCAAAGGTGGAAATTTCGAATTCTATGGATGCTACCAAGACGGAGCACCAACTGATGAAGATCAGGTGGCCAAAAACTTTATCAAGTTCAATAATGTCCTTCACCTTGAAGCAACTCATGGTGCTGAATTTAACTCTGGAAAACTATCAAAGTGGTCTAGTCACTTGGATAAGTACGGCAACACTCATGTGCTTTCGGCCACAAATAATAGCCATGGTGCACAACAAGAGGAATTTGACGGAGTAAACTATTTAAAATTTGACAGCTATCTAGATAAAATTTCAAATAACAGTTACTCAGGTATTTCTGCGAAAGATGAATTTACAAGAGTAAGTGTATTTAAGGTTGGGAATACAAACAAAACTATATTAGGCTACGACCCTTCTGGTTACTCCACATATTTTTATGGTGATACTTTGTATCAAAGAGCAAACGTATCTAAATCCCAAAACTTATACACTAATGGAGCGAATAGCTATAGAAACATTCCCGTTGTTCAAGTATCAAGGCTAGATAACACAACTAATGTAAAACTAAATAAACTCAAAGCAACCTTAAATGGAAATAGTCTAGCATTTATTGGAGGCTCTGGAACGTTGTCTTCAACTGATAATACTACAGGTGTCACTATCGGTGGTTGGACTAGCTCGAGTTTTGCCTGGAATGGTCTCGTTGGTGAAGTAGTTCACTTTGATCATCTAATTTCAGATGAGCTTGCTGGATTTATCTCAACATATTTAATGAAGAAATATCGAATCATTAAGCCTCCATGTTACTTAACAGGTGTCGATATCACAGGTTATGATCTTAGCTCTTGTCCTACTTTTGGTAGTTTTAGTGCTAAAGATTGCTCCTTAAGTTGCGCTCCTGATTACTTTTCTCTAACCTCTCCATCTATGTTCTGCCAAAATGAGGGTCAAAAATTTCAGTTGAGTGGTTGCCGTACCGTTAGTACGATGAGTGAGTATGAGGAAGAAGCAATTCTTAATTTTGACTCTTCACAAGGAGTTACGCATAGCTCAGGAAAAGTAACAAGTTGGCAATCAGTACCTAATACCAATGGTATCTCTTATACGGCAACATCAAATAATGCAAGTTATGTTAATTACAAAGTAAGTAATGCCGATTCGAACAACCAACCCTCAGTCTACGTCTCTGGAAGTGGATGGTTGAGTAATTCAAATTTTACTGCCATGAATGGTCTTAATGAGTTTACAAGAATTGTCGTGTCTAAAGCAGTTGAAGCAGGAAATTATAGAGGCCCAGTAGCCTACGATAATGCCTCAGGTTATCAAGCCTGGATTGATCGGCAGTATACCCGTCTATATGGCCGATCAAATATGGGTAGTAGTTATTTTTTCGCACCTTTAAATCATGAAAAAATCAAACCCTATGAAACTTTTGTTTCCGCGTCTCGTTTTGATAATGCTGCTGCCACAAACGGTGAAAAATATGAAATGAGATTTAACAATCAGGTTGTTCCCACGACCGACATAACTTATGTCTCACCTCCTTCAACGACCAGTAATGGGAGCTATTTAAATATAGGAACTTACTCCAATGGAAGTTATAACTATAAAGGTGATATTTATAAAATACTCTATTTCAACCGTCGCCTCAAAGATGCAGAAATAAATTTCATTGAAAATGAGCTAATGAAAAAGTACGGGTTGATTGACCCTCCTTGTACTCTCGCCGCTGTGGACCAAACAGGGTATGATTTATCTTCTTGCCCATCCTCTGAAAATTTCTATAGTGTTGATTGCTCTTACTCCTGCGCTACAGGCTACACACCAGAACCAGTGGCAAAAATCACATGCTCTGGAATAGGTAGTAAGTATGTGCTGTCTGGATGTAAAAATTATCAAACATTATCTTCAGCACTTTCAAATAATGTTCTTCACCTTGAGGCCAATGACATTTCTGGGGTTTCGGAAAAAAATAAAATTAGTTACTGGCAATCTAAAGTTGATGGAAACGGATCACGTATAACTCTAACGCCGGCATCCACATCTGCACCAATTCTTCAAACAATAGAAGGACAAAAATATCTCTCCTTCGGAGGTGTTGCCGCAGAAAAATTAGAAGATCATCAATTTGATGGACTTAGTGAGGCAGAAAAATACACAAAAGTAATTGTATACAAACCACTGTCAGCTTCACTAATAGCAAGTTACGCTACTTCTTCAGGTTATGATCCTCAAATTCATGGAGGATATTATTATCTTCAATCGAATTATGGAGGTGGATATGCACGTGGGTCATTTGGAAATGATATCGTAGGAGACCTTCAGGTTGCTGTCACCGAATTTGATTCAACAAAACAACTTAACTCTGAAAAAATCAAGCTCCGTCTAAATGGTCAGGAAAAAACCTTAGATTATTTTAGTGGCGTACTCGGGACCCCTGTGGCCGGTTCTCCTGGGTTCTATGTCGGTAGTTGGACAAATGGTTATAACTTCAAAGGGGACATCGCTGAAATAATCTACTTTAAAAATACCTTGCCAGAGCAAACCCGTGCCGCACTTGAAACCCATCTAATGAAAAAATACGGCCTCTTAAAGTCATGTACCCTACCAAGCACTACACTGGGTTATAACATCTCAGGCTGTGATACTTCTTCAGCTTCACTCGCCTCAAGTGAGTGCAACATAAGTTGCTCTTCAGGATATGCCTCTCATGAATTATTAACTCCACGAGCTGTGTGCAAAAGTTCTGAAGGAAAATTTGAGTTAAGTGGTTGCTATAACTTAAACGACTACCCTTCTAATTCTGATATAGCAAAGCAACTAATTAAAAACCATAATGTTCTCCATTTAGATGCGACCAATGGTGTTAGCTTAGATGCAAATAACCAAGTATCCACATGGGAATCGAGGGAAAATAATAGTGGTCAAACATCATCCTTTAACCGTATTGCTGGAAACGTTGGAGCAAGAGTTTCAACAGTTGACGCAAATATATTCCTAGAGTTTACCGGAAACTACAATCAAAAATTATCTAGTACTACATTTAAAGCGCTTGCCAACAAAGAGAGTTTTTCAAAACTTCTTGTTTATCAGCCACAGAAAACGACAAACGATATCCTTATGTACGATAATGCTTCAGGATTTGAAGGATATTTTGGTGGTTCATTCTTTTACTCCCACTCAAGTAAAACTTTTAACGATTACGCTCGGCTAACGGGTACTTCGGACTTAATTGGAAAAACCCAAGTGCAATCAACCATTTTAGATAATACTAAATTGGATTACTACTCTAGATTTAAAACTAAATTTAATAATTCTAATATTGAATATAATTATTTCCCAACAGGTCAAATGAGATCTCCTGGTTCTGAAATTGGTATGTCTGTTGGTGGATATACAAATAACTCCTTTGCATTTGATGGACTCATTGGAGAAATAGTTCTATTTGATCGCGCCTTAAGCTATAAAGAAAATAAATTCTTAACAACCTATTTGACGAAAAAATACAAATTAATCAATGCGTGTAGTGCACCATTATCTAGCTCAAGATACAATTTATCTAATTGTGCCTCTTCCAAAGAAAACCTTACTGAAGGCGAATGTAAAGTTAGCTGTAAAGCTGGTTATAACCAGTTAGGAAACCATAGTCCATGGGTAACATGTCCAAGTGACGGTGCAGAATTTTTACTCTCCGGTTGTTTTACCAGCGGAGAAATAAATACGGTACAAAAAGTTAGCTCTTGTCGTTATGCTCCAAGTTCTGGAATTTATTTAATAGATTCCATAAAAGAAAATGGACAACTACTTAGTAACGTAAAAGTTTACTGCGAAGTTAATGATACTGAAGGCTCAATCAATCTAGTAAAGACTTTAGGAATCAGCGGAAGTGAAGGTTTTGTAAGAGGGCTTTTCACATCTAACAACTCTAGCAGCATTGAAGTTTCCCTTGAAAAAAATATTGATGGGGTTCCAGGTATTTTGGTGAAAAACCTCGGTGAAAATGTAAGCTCCGTTACTTTAACAGAAGGCTTTCACTTGACCCAATCTAATAATAGATTTACTTCAATTGATTTGAGCTATCATATGCAAGGGTCCAAAAATAATAATAACTGTTCAACCACAGGAAATGCATCCCTATCAGGTCCAGGTTTTAATGGTCCTTCGAATACTTACCAAAGTTCATGTCTTCTAGGAAAAACATGTACTCAAGGAAGGCCACGTGGAAGAGGCGAGGCACCAATAAATGCAAATTACAATAATAACAACTTAGGAGAAAATGAAATTTTAACTTTCTCCGGCTCCGGTAGAGCAGGTACCTCTGGAGATGTAGTATGTGATATAAATCCTAAAATTCCAAGTATTAAACCTTCAACATTCATCACCAAGCTAAATGTTGTTAATGCGAAAGAAAAGCTTTGTACCATTCCATCATCAGTAAACGAGTATACACTTAACTGTGGTGCTGCAAGCGTCGATGGTCATTACGCGGCCAGTTCCTGTAGTCTTTCATGCGCTGCTGGTTATATAACTGACGCTCAAGTACCAATTGATTTTGTATGTGAACAAGGTGGAAGGGCATTTAATTTATATGGATGCTTTGACTCAGACGGGCCTACAAACGACGACCTTGCGAAACACATAATAAGAACCAAAAATATCTTACACTATGATGCAGATCTAGGTGTGACTTTAGACTCCTCTAGCAAGGCGGTCTCATGGGAATCAAGAGTTAACAAAAATGGTGAATCAATAACAATTAATACCGCAATTAATGGACCTCTTCAAATGGTCGAAAATAATAATACTTACCTCTCATGGCAATCTGGTAGTAATGCAGCGTTGACTGAAAGTAACTTCCAGCCATTTTATGGATCGAATAACTTCACAAGAATAATGGCCTATGAGCCAAGATACACAAACAATCGTGGATACTATGCAGTACTTGAAACAGCGGACGCGGGTTACGATGGTTATTATAATGATTACAATCGCTTTATCATCAGATCTAATGCCGGAACCTATGGTTACGCAAACATCTATGACTCAAGTTTAAATGCACAAATGAATGGAAATTTCTTAGTCCAAGTAACAAACTTTGATGACGTTCATGGAAGATTTGGTGCAATGGAGTTAAAATTTAACCAAGAGCCCTACAGATACGCCTCTTACCAATACAGCTCGGGAAGTAGATTACCAACTAACGCAAAAGGTGTCACCATCGGCAAAGGCGGAGAAAAGGCTTATAATGGGTTGATAGGAGACATCCTATTTTTCAATGAAAAACTGAGCAATAATGAGGTTGAACTTGTTTCAAACTACCTTTTAAAAAAATATAACAACGCCCAGACGTGTACGCTACCAAGTGATGTGACAGGATACAATGTAAACAAATGCCTAACAGGAAGCACCGAACTTGACTGTGAGGTTTCATGTGATCCTGAATATCAAACTATTTCAGAGGTTGCTTTAAATAAGACCTGTAATTCTATTACGGGTGAGTTTGAATTTACTGGATGCTATAAGTCAACTGACCTCCCAACACCTAAAGAGCTTGATCCAAGTCTTAACGCTTGTAAAGTTCCTATCAGTTCGCCTACTGGCTACAACACAACAAATTGCAATACGAGCACAGAAATTATTACAGAACAAGAATGTTTATTAAGTTGCCAAGAGGGTTATACGACCATAGGAATCGCTCCACCAAATGCTAGTTGCCCAACCGATGGTGGTGAATTTTCATTTAATGGTTGCCACCTCAAAACGGCTGTTGAGAACGTCACTCCTGCGACCTCCTGTGCAGTAGTTAATACCTCAGGACTATATCAAATAGCGACAATTGAAGGACAAGTAAGTAACACGAACAACGTTACTGTTTATTGCAAAGTAGATAGCAACGGAGTTGGTTATGTTGACCTTGTAAAAACGGCACAACACTCTTCCGGAATTAATTTTGTAAAATCCATTTTTACCTCAAGTAATTCTTCAACACTCAAAATAGAAGTAGCTAAAAACAAAAATAATACACCAGGTATATTAGTTAGAAACCTAGGTGAATACTCAACGCCTAACACTTATAAAGAGGGATTTCATCTGACACAAGGCAATGTTATATTTAACAGCGTTGATACTGAGTATGAAATGCAAGGTGGTTCACATTACAATGTTTGCCCCATATCTAATTACGCTATTCCTCTAAGTGGACCAGGCTATGATGGTGGCCAAAACAGCTATCTTCTTGCTTGCCCAAGTGGCAAAACATGTATTCAAGGTACACCAACATCAAATAGCGATGCCAGTATTTCGGGAACTTATATTAACAGCAACCTGCTTGATACCGATGCGCTCAGTTGGAGTGGTGCGGGTAGAGCAAGCTTTAACCCTGATATCGTTCATAGCTGTTCTAGAAGCGAAACAATACCATCAACAAAGCCTGCAACATTTATCACTAAGTTAATCGTAGGAGACACGGTGACTAAGTTATGTAAAAAACCGGCGCAACGATCAGATTACGCCGCTTTTGATATCAACTGCTCTGCAAGTGTGGATGGTTTCAACAAGGCAGAAGACTGTAACATAAGTTGCGCCAGTGGTTACACGCAATTTACAAATCTAGAGCTATACTGTGATCAAACAAAAGCTGACTTTAGATTCGTTGGTTGTGGATTAAATAATGTTGCTCAAACTCCCAATAATACAGAAAACGGAAAGTTTGCCATTAAGTACGGTGACTATACAAAATACTTTGAGTCAAGTTTCTCTAATTACTCTCTTCCTAATCCTTCAAAATTAGTTAATGGATGGTACGTTACAGTTAAGGCAAAAGAAGGTCCCGTCATCATCTATCCATCACAAGACAAAACTGTTACTAGCACAACTCCTTTATTTAATTCATCAGAACATCAATTGGTGCTGAAAGAAAAAGATGGTTTTGCAAAAATTTCTTATAATAATGGCCACTGGTATGTAACTGATGGACAAAAATTTTCTTATTCTAAATTTAAAAATGATAAACCAAAAACCTGTCCAGATGATATGCTTGGAGTGCCAGGCTCCTACCTACTTGAGACCCAAGGTTTCTGTGTTGAGGCAAATCATTCAGCACTAAACCGCACGGGTAGCTACGCAACAGTCATAAGCGATTACAATGACTCAGTATGCTCTTTAATTCCGTATCAAAGCGGTGTTAATGGAGGTACCGCAAAAGTCCTAACCTTCAAGCACTACCAAACGATTCATAACTACGCCTTAAAAAACAATATTACAAATGGTGTGCTAAGTATGAGCTCTTCAGCTTATAACAGCCAATGGCCAAGCATAACTAAAAAGGGATGTAGTTGGAATAGTAGTTATGGATGTAGCCACAGTGGTGGTGTCACTGGCGCAAACAATGGGTTCTCTTTTGGTGAAGAAGGTTCATTTAAACATCACGTTTCGTATACAAGTTCCAGCTGTACAAGAAACTCATGTTATAACCGCTCCACAATTAATAACTATATGGAAATCTTAGATTATGAATCGAACGCAAACACAAATCTTTGCTACGACATACTTGGCTATAGCTCAGGTCTGGGCTTTAATTCCAAGGTATCCATATTATCGAATTCATTAGGAGTCGAGGAATCTCTCTTTGATAACGATTCACTTAATTCTATTTATGATATTAACAAACTTTGTAAGGCATCAAACTTCGACATCTTTACCGGAGTTAAATCAAGCTTCGTGCTACCCAACCCTTATAATAATTTTAATTACCAATTTGAAAATAATACCTCATTAGCAGGTTACGTAGCAATTCCTGGAGGAAAATTAAACTTCTCTAATAGAGACACTAATGTGCCCTCCTCTAATCAAATTAGATGTATGTATGTTCCAGGTGAATTCACTTGTGAACTACCAACTGTTACGACTGGATATGTTACAACTGGATGTGACGCCTACCCAACAAATAAACTTAAACCATCACAATGTAATATTAGCTGTGAGTCTGGGTTCTCTTCAATCCCTGGCTATGGGCCTAGTGCTAGCTGCTTACCTCAAACAGGTCAACAAGAGGGAGTATTTGAATTAAGAGGTTGCTACAGTGACGAAAATTTTTCCACACCCGAGGCGATATCCTCATGTAGTAATGCAACAAAAGAAGGTATATACCTTGTAGATCTAGTTGGGCATGACGGCAGCGTAAGTCAAGATGTTAAAGTGTTTTGTGAAGTCGACCCTCAAGGTAATAAATCTATAAATGTTGTAAAAACAATGAAACTCGCTGAAATCGATGGAACGGAGTCTTCCGTCGGTCTATTGTTTTTTAAAAGTAATAACACATCCAGTCTTAACGTAACTTTTGAGACAAATGATTCTGGAGCTCAAGGTATTCTTATAAGAAACCTTGGCGAGAATATATCAACAACAACAGACTTTACGACTGGGTTCCACCTAAGCAAATCCTACCAAGTTTATAACGATGTAAACATTGAATATATTATGCAAGGTGCTAGAGAACAAAATACCTGCTCAACTTCCAACTGGGTGCCATTAAACGGTCCTGGATATATTGGTGGTACTACAAGTTATTTATCTCCTACAATAGCAGGGTTCACATCAATACAAGGGTCTGCAAAAAATGGAAGAGATGGACCGATAAATGCTAAATACAAAAATAGTGCTGTTCAAGTAAGTGAAATTCTATCTTTTAGTGGTAGTGGTAAAAATACTGATATCCTTTACTCATGTATGGAGTCACCTGATATTCCAAAAGTTTCTGGTGTTGCGAAGCCATCAACTTTTATAACAACACTAAAAACAGTGGATTCAACGACCAAGCACTGTTCAATACCAACTCTACCAAACGGTATGATGCTTAATTGTGGTAATGCAAACTCTGATGGTTATTACAGTTTAGAACAATGCAGCCTTGAATGCGGTAGTGGTTTATACCTTTATCAATCAAGTCTTACGTGTACTAGTGACCTAAATGATTTTGAAGCTGAAGGTCTTTGTGTCAGCCAATCAGAACTTGATGCTGACCTTGACCTTGAAATTCTAGAACCTTTTGTTGACGAGACACACCACCTACAAAACTGGAGCGTCAATTTAACAGGTTCTGCAACAGAGTTTCTTCCAGTACCCTACACTGCAGTTTATAACGATGGTAGCTCCTCGAGTGCATTTGGCTGTCGAACGACTTCAGCTTATCCAAATGATGTCCCTGGCTCATGTGAATTAAAAACCACAGGGGCAGCTGTAGACGAACCGACCTTACATCCGGTTAACATTGATTTTATCGTTAAAAACCTAACCGCTAGTCATGGTCAACACGCAAACTTCTACTACGAAATTATTGATAGTGACGGAGTTGTCTCACAAATGCGTTGGGAAAACTATGGTGACTATATGCATTACGTTTCTGGAACAGAAATGTTTTCAGGCATAAGTGGCTTTCACTCACCAAGTGCTAATGCCTACAGAGGAATGCCAATGAAGTTTACCACTAAATTAAACAAAAATGGAATCGTAGAATTAGGTATAGAGTCTCATGATAGAAATCAGAAAGCCACTGCGACGACAAATTGGAAAAACTACAAACCACCGTTCAAAGTTAAACTAATTTTTCAGCAAAGAGACTTTTGGGGTGCCAACAACAATAATACTATTGATGAGATAAATATTTACAAATCAATTGATAATGATCGACTGATTGGTCCTTTTTAAACTAAATAACCTAACAATAAATCAATTCCAGAAATAATTGGCGCAGGTCCTGGTTGCAAAAAAATTGCGGGATCTAATTCAAAAATATTATTATTTTTAACGGCATTAATATTTTCCCAACCGGAGCGACTTTTTATTTGATCAATTTTTACTTTTTTCCCGCACCAACAACCAAAAATGATATCCGGGTTTGCGTTGATGACATCTTCACACGTCACAAACCTATCTTTTGCTAAACTTCCATTACTTTTATCTCTAAAAATATCAATACCACCAACATGAGTAATGAGATCACTAACCCACTTTATCGCTGAAATCATGGGATCATCCCACTCTTCAAAGTATACCTTTATCGGTCTATTAATTATATTTTTTGAGTCGGCTAATTTTTTCCGAAGCGATCCAACTAATTCTTGACCTTTATCACTGGCGCCAACCATTGAGGACAAAAGAAAAATATAATTCAACGTCTCTTCCAGGCTTCGATGATTTGAAATGAAAACGTTATGTCCTCTTTTAATCAAGTCTCTTGCGATATCACTTTGAATATCAGAAAAGCCTAAGATCAAATCCGGGTTAAGCGCCTCTATTTTTTCGTAGGAACTGGAAGTAAACATAGAAACCTTGGGAAGACTTAATGCCTCTTTAGGTCTTACAACATAATTAGAAACTCCCACTATTCGATATCCTTCTCCAATCAAAAAAAGGACTTCAACAGATTCTTCTGTTAAACAAACAATGCGCGATGGTAATTTCATAGCCAGTATTGATTATTTTCTAAGTAAAATTTCAAAAGTCCATGACGGAGTTTTCGACTCTGTTTTCTCTGGATAAAACACATCTTTATCTAATCGCCATTCATCTCTATCAAATTCAGGAAAAAAGGTATCCGCCTCTCCCTCGTAGTCAACTCGAGATATATACATTTTACCAGCTCTAGATAAGAAATCTTTATAAACCTTAGCTCCACCACAAACCATCAACTCATCCTCACCTGCTTGCTTAGCATAAAAAATGGCTTCATCAATTGACGTGGCCACCTTGCAACCTGAAGCTTGGAAGTATGGGTCACTAGTTAAAACGATAAGTTTTCTTCCTGTAAGGCTTTTACCAATAGATTCATAGGTACGACGACCTAGAACTAAATGGTGGCCCATCGTAATTTTTTTAAAATTTTGAAGATCTTCACTTATTTTCCAAATTAGGTCATTGTTAAGACCAATCTCTCTATTCTTACCGACAGCTACTATTAATGAAATCATCATATGGCCACCGTGCCTTTAATATGAGGATGAGCTTCATAGTCTACCAGCTCGAAGTCCTCAAATTTAAAATTAAAAATATCTTTTACTTCTGGATTAATTTTCATTGTTGGATGAGGGAATGGATCTCTTGTTAGTTGTAAATTCACTTGATCCAAGTGATTACTATAAATATGGGCATCTCCAAGGGTGTGAACAAAGTCACCGAGGTCTAACTCACACACTTGTGCCAGCATCATTGTAAAAAGGGCGTAACTAGCAATATTAAAAGGCACACCAAGAAAAATGTCTGCAGAGCGTTGATACAACTGACAACTTAATTTTCCCTTTGAAACATAGAATTGAACAAATGCATGACATGGCGGTAATGCCATCTCTGAAATTTCGCCCACATTCCACGCAGACAGAATATGTCTTCTTGAGTCCGGGTTGTTTTTTAGTCCATCAACGAGATTTTTTAATTGATCGACTATTTCACCTTTTGAGTTCTTCCAATGCCTCCATTGAGCTCCATAAACTGGTCCTAACTCACCTTTATCGTCTGCCCACTCATCCCAGATACGGACACCATTTTCTTTTAGATATTTGATATTAGTATCACCACTTATGAACCATAAAAGTTCATGGATAATACTTTTAAGATGACACTTTTTCGTCGTGACTAGAGGAAAACCTTCCGCCAAGTTATAACGTGCCTGGTACCCAAAAACTGAAACTGTTCCAGTTCCTGTTCGGTCCTCTTTAGTCTCTCCGTGTTTTAAAACATGCTTAACTAAATTAAGGTATTGTTTCATCTCTATTCCTTTATGACTCACTATCCAAAAACTTGCCCATTCTACCCCTTGCCTAGTTCTAAAGACAACAGATAAACTTATAAAATCAAGGAATTATAAGATGCCAATGATTAGTTTAGGAATAGAGAATCTCAAATCATTCAAAAATGAAATTAAAGGGAATATTGGTCTTCTATGTCACAGTGCTTCAGTCACCAGTGACCTAACTCACTCAATTGACGTTGTTCAAGGTTTGTTTGGTGACCGACTAAAAAAGCTATTTGGTCCACAGCATGGGCTTGTGACGGATGTGCAAGATAACATGGTAGAAACCGAAGACTATTTTCACCCTCATTACCAACTCCCTGTATATAGTCTCTATGGAGAAACCCGGGCTCCAACAAAAAAAATGCTTAAAGGACTTGATACCCTTTTTATTGATCTTCAAGACGTAGGGACAAGAGTTTATACCTACATTCAAACATTGAGCCTTTGTTTACAAGCATGCTCCGATTTTGGCGTTGCCGTTGTTGTACTTGATCGTCCTAACCCGGTTGGCGGAGAAATGGTTGAGGGAAATATTTTAGAGCCAGAATTCAAAAGTTTTGTCGGACTTCATGAGATTCCCCAACGGCACGGTATGACTATGGGGGAAATGTCCCTATGGATAAAAAATCATTTAAACTTATCCATTGACTTAAAAGTCATCAAGATGAGCGGCTGGAAAAGGCAGATGTCATTTTCAGATACAGGACTTAATTGGATAAACCCCTCTCCTAACTTATCTACACCAGACAGCGCTTTTAGCTTCGTGGCAAGTGTTTTATTTGAAGGAACAAACATCTCTGAAGGAAGAGGAACCACCAGAGGTCTTGAGTTAGTTGGACATCCAAAAATAGAAGCCTATTCTTTTAGCGAGCATCTAAATAAAAAGCTCAATGATCCTGATATTTATTTTCGTCCTCAAGTTTTTCTTCCGACTTTTCATAAGTGGGAAGGGAAAGCCTGTGGCGGCGTTCAGCTTCATTGTGTAAACCCGTCAACTGCTAAGATGTGGCGAGCAGGTCAATTTTTGTGCCAGGAGATTTATCATCACCTTGGAGAAGAGTTTGAGTGGACTAAAAAACCTTATGAATATGAATTTTCAGGACTCGCTATTGATTATATCAACGGTACGGACAAGGTAAAGAACTGGGTTGAGATGCATGGAAACCTTCAAGAGCTTGAAGAAATTGAGCAATCAAATTTTAGTGATTTCCTTAAAACAAGAAAGGATGTTTTACTTTATTAAATATCAACAAAGGTTTCTAAAAAATTCAAAGGCCATTTTTTCTGACTTGAAATCATTAAATAGATTAAAATGGGAAAAGCCTACATGGCCACCTCGTGAAAGAGATTTAAAAAAAACATCATTATTAACCTGACCGTTTTTTAGAAATGACTTCTTTGAAAGAATAGGATCATTTATCGCGCTAGCAATAAGCAAAGGCCGCTTAATACCGTCAATAAAAAATAGTCCGCTATTTTTTTTATAGTAATCAAACGCATCATTAAAGCCATGGAGTGGAGCAGTCACCAGATGGTCAAATTCTAAAATTGACGTGGCCTTTAATAGTTTTGGAATATTAATTTCATCAGAAATAATTCCAAGTCTTTTTTTTCTAAGAACTTTGGCCTTTAAAGTCATTAGGAAATTTTGTTCATACACTTTATTAAAGCGCCTATTTAAGACTTTTGCTCCACCTTCTAAATCAAGAGGAACTGAAAAAACTGCACCGCCAGCAATTTTAGAATCTAAATTATTACTCATTTCACCAAAGTATTTAGTAATAAGATTTCCCCCCAAACTAAATCCGGTCATGAAGATTTTTTTTGGCGAAAAAAATTTCTTTGCCCATTGAACACAAAAGTCTAAATCACTCGTTTCTCCAGAATGATAAAACCTTGGGAGATTGTTAATCTTACCACCGCAACTTCGATAATTTATTGCTAGAATATTAACACCGCGATGATAAAAATATTTGGCCAAACCTCGTATATAAGATTTTTCACTTGAGCCTTCAAGACCATGACAAATTATTACTAAATCAGAGAAGTCTTCATTTAATAAATAATCTAATTCTAAAAAATCCTCGTCAGGCGTAGGAACTACAATTCTTACGAATGGTACATCTTTCACTTTTCTAAAAAAGTATGGGCCTAGAGTCTCTAAATGACCGATTACAGAATTCATCAGTTAATTATATCTCTACAGAAAAAAATCTCCAGTTATCTGACGTGAAAAAAATTGATTCCTATTTAAAACTCTTTCATCATTATTTAATTTGACAGTTAAGCTTCCTTTGACTGGATAAAAGTAACGACCCACCATAAATGAAAAATCAATTGAAAAGTGATTTTCATTTTCATTTATAAAACTTCGCGGCACGATTTGATGAGCGATGTGTCCATATCTATTTATAAGAGTAAGCTCAAAGCTCACTGGTGCATTAAATGGATTATTTATTTTTTGAAACTCAAGTCTGTTTCCATAAGATGCAACCAACAAAGGAATCTGCGTAACTGGTGTTAAGTAATCGATTGCATGAACCGCTTCAATTCTTACATTTTCAATAATTTCACCTTGCCCCTGCCTTCTTGAGCCTTCTTTTGTCAGCATCAAGACGTACTCACTTCCATAATCAGTGCCCGTGTATGTAAGATTATCCTGAGTGAGATCAATACTCATTTCAAAATTTCCCTCTGGGAAATCATCACCTAAATTAACCTCGACTTGCGCAAGTGTTGTATAAAGAACTCTAGATCTTTCAATGGGAATTGTTCTATTAACAAGCCTATTTCTACATATATTTTCAACAACCGGTGTATTTTCACAATATTGGCCACCCGGGACAGGTGCACAAATAACTCTCGTCTGACAAATGGGGCCATACGGAGAAGGATGACACCAAGACCTTGGGCCACATTGATTCCGAGGGGGTAAAGTTCGACAAATAGGCCTTATCACTTGCTCAGGAAGGCAACCATACTCATTTACTGTTCTTGATTCGTACGATGTATAGTATTGAACAAAATCTTCCTCAAGTTCTACAAACTCTCCAGATCTAGATCTTTCTAATTCAATAGTTTTTGTATCTGCAAAGGCCGAAACTAAAACAAACAAACAACAAAGCGTCCACGCTAGCCTAATCATAATTAAACTCCCTTTAATTAAACATATAAAGGCTATCGATAGAATTAAATGTATGTCAAAAAATTGATTAATACTTATTAGGCGTCTATTAATATTAGATACTTAAATAACTATAGTTTTTCGAATGTCTTTTTTCCTTGAAAAATGCACACTTTTACTTGTGTGTCTCCAACCTCAATTGGTTCAGGCAAGTAGGTCGCAGAGACTCTTCCTCTGATTGTTTTTTTTGACATTCCCGACTTTTGACCAAGCCTAACAACACAAACTCTGGCGAGCTGCTCTCGATCGAAAGTACACTTATCTTTCGCCAAAACTACAAGGTTTTCACATTGCTGCATGCAAGAGGTGCTCAAAACTAAAGTTAAAAGTAAGGCTCCCATAGTCTTCATTATTTTGTAATCCAGCAAATCTAGTTTAAAATTGAAACTATAAACATTTTCTCCTAAGGAAGCACAAATTACCAATGAAAAAACTTAGGCCTAATCTTGGACTATTATCCGTTGTCACTATCTCAATCTCGGCAATGCTCGGAAGTGGGCTATTTGTTTTACCTGGTATTGCATTTACAAAAACCGGGCCCACCGTTTGGCTTGCTTATTTGCTTGCGGCCGTAGCCGTTTTTCCGGCGTCACTATCAAAAGCTGAACTTGCCTCCGCGATGCCAACTAGTGGTGGAACCTACGTTTATTTAGAGCGTACATTTGGTCCTTTAATTGGGACGATTGCTGGGCTCGGCCTTTGGCTTTCATTATTACTTAAAGCTGCTCTTGCGCTTGTAGGATTTGGAGCCTACCTAGATGTTTTGGCTAATATAGATCTGCAGCTAACAAGTATAAGCCTACTTTTATTAATTGTTGCTATTAACATAATGGGTACCGGAAAAGTGTCTAAGTTTTTAACCGTGATTGTCTTTATTACTATTATGCTTATAACAATACTAGAGTTTGGCTCCTTCACTCACTTCAACCTTACCAACAATCCATTTCAACTCGGCGGCGGATTAAAAGGGCTATTTTCAGCAACGGCCTTAGTTTTTGTTTCTTATGCAGGTGTTACTAAAGTAGCCGCCATTGCAGAAGAGATTTTAGAACCAGAAAAAAACCTACCCAGAGGAATTCTACTCTCCCTTTTTATTGTTACCTTACTTTACTGTAGTGTTAATTACATTTTAACCAAAACGTTTAATGCATCTGAGCTAAGTAATAACCTAAGACCAATATACGATTTAGCCGTCACTGTCGGTGGAAAATATGCGGGTATTCTTTTATGTGTGATCGCCATTTTATGTATGACATCTATGGCAAATGCAGGCATTTTAGCAGCTAGTAGATTTCCTTTCGCTATGTCTAGGGATAATTTAATGCCTAATCGATTTGGAAAGCTTCATAAAAATTTTCTCACACCAGTTTGGTCTATTCTCGCAAGTGGACTTATCATAGGATTGGCCATTACTTTTTTTAATATTGAAAGCATTGCAAAACTTGCCTCTGCTTTTATTTTAATTGTTTATGTTAGTGAAAATATCGCCGTTATTGTTTTAAGAGAAACAAGGGTTCAATGGTATCAACCAAAATATAAAAGCCCTCTTTACCCTCTTAATCAAATTTTTGGAATCGCCTGTGGAGGAGCTCTATTATTTTATATTGGTGGTTCCGTTTTAGTGCAATGTATTGGCGTAATTGTTGCCCCTGCTATCATTTTTTATTTTTTTTACGGAAAAAGAAACTCAAGTAGATTGGGCGTTTTAGGTATCAGGTCACCAAAAAGAGCTTTCGAAGAAGATGAAGAAAAACTACAATCACTCACAAGTCTTGAAGAAAGAATTAAAAAGATTCCCAGTATTGATTTAACTGAAGATGCCAGAGTCGTGGTTAGTCTTTTTGGAAAAGAGAGATCACCGGAAATGCTTATTGAAATGGGAGCCGGTCTCGCAAGAAAAGAAAGGCTCGAAGTTGCTCACCTTACAGAAGTTCCTGAACAAACGGAACTAGAAGACTTTGCTGACGAGCCGTCAATTCTTCACTCACTACGAAGAAGGGTTTTGGCCATGGCCATGGAAAACCAGGTTCCTGTAACTTTTGATCCAATTGTTAGTTACGACATTATAAAAACTATCCATACGCTTGGAACTCGTCTTCACTGTGAATGGATGCTGGTTGAATACGGAGGTAGAACCACTGGTGCATTCACGCTTCATAACCCTATTGGTTGGCTAAGAGATCACTTGGACTGTCACCTTGGAATTTTTAGAGACGCTGGGGTTAGGTATTTTAGAAAAATAATGGTGTTAGTTAAAGATATGGATAATGATTTTTTTCCCATGGTTACCGCTGCGAATCTATGTAAGGTAAATAAAGCTTCAATGACCCTAGTTCGTTATATTGGTGACTTTAATGGGCAGGAACACTTTAAAGAAAAAGAAAAAGACCTTCAGGAATTAAAAGATAAATTTATACAGCAGTATAATATACCAACAGCTCAGGCTCAGCATCTAAATACAAAGATTATTGCAGGTGAAGACATTCTACAAAAACTTACCGATGTTTCTAGTGAATTTGATTTGATGGTTTTTAGTATCGATGAGTATTTAAATAGACCTTGGTACAAGCGTTTTTTTGGTGGACTTGACGATAAGCTCACTGAAAAAGCAGTATGTTCCGTTTTAAAAATTAGGCCTTCAAAAACTATTCTTTTGTCACCACCGACTTGGGAAGAATAACCTCGTGAGCAGAGACAACGGCTCCTTTTTCGATAGTTACTCCACCAAAAATTGAACTCTTCAGTCCAATCATTGCTTTATCTTTAATTACTGTTGGGGCAAGAATTAAAATTCCTTTTTGGCCATAGTGGGCCATTAAAGTTGCACTTCCACCAATCGTTACATAATCACCGAGCTCTAAAAGACAGGGATCACTTATATTAGAGGTATTAATCAGAGTGCCTTTTCCAATTTTCATTCCCATGGCCTTCAAATACCAAATAGCGACAGGACTTGGGGTAATAAAATCTAAAATACTATAGCGAACTAAGTAAAAAAGAGCATTGTGATAAAACCATGGAATACCATTAACAGAGTACCAATTACCTTTCCAAGCTTTAATTTCAAATGGATTTAGCCAATTAAAAAATACCGTAGAGATTAAAAGCATTGGGATAAACAAAAAGACACCAAGACCTATTCCAAAGGATAAAATAAGTGATGTGACAAAAATAGATTCACTTGAAAAACTACTAAGAAGATATTTTAGGATAAATACAAGCGGGAAAAATGAGATACTCAAACAGCTAAGACAAACAAATAAAATAACTAAATAAAACACCATGTAGGTTGTATCTTTGTACTTTCGAAGCATTCTTTCAATAAAACCGAGTAAACCAGTCTTACTTGAGCCAACTTCATGGATATCTATAAATTTTTTTTCTTTTTGAGATTCATTCACGAGGGTTCCTTCAGTCTATAGACACTATTTTAAATCATCATTTATCTAATATCTATTCCTATTTACAATAGAATACCTGACTAACAATTTTTCTAACCAATTTTTACTTAACATTTTTTCCTCTGTTAATCGACTGAAGCGATCTTTTGATAAAATCATTTAAAACATTCCAGGAAGGATAGTTATCAAAAACCTAATCATACTTTGCTTTTTATTTTTTATTGTATTACGAGTAGCAATTGCCACTCCTATTCAGATTCTACATACAAACGATATCCACTCACACCTTGATCACTCTATTCACACTCCTGATATTGGAGGTTACGGCCGACTAAAAACAATGATTAGAAGGTTAAAACTTGAAGCTAAAAATGAGGGTATCGAAACAATCGCCATGGACGCCGGAGATTTTCTGGAAGGGAATATTTACTATCTTGCTGATCGAGGAAAAAGAGCCTACGAAGTTCATGGAATGGCGGGATTTGATGTCTCTGTTATTGGAAACCATGACTACCTCATGGGCGCGAAAGATTTAGATATTATTCTTCGTGACGTCGATACGAGTTTTCAACTTCTTGGCGCAAATATGATCGTGGATAAAAAGTTTAAAAACATCCATGAAAAAATGAAGCCTTACTGGGAAACAGAAATAAATGGGGTAAAAATTGGTGTTCTAGGTTTAACCACGAACGACCTTTTATACAAATGGAGAATTGGCCAAGGTGATATTATCAATGAATACAAAACGGCTAAACGCTACGTTAAGGAGCTTAAGGCAAGAGGTAATGATATTATTATTGCCCTTACCCATATGGGAATATCCAAAGATAAAAAGCTCGCTAAAAAAGTCCCTGAAATTGATTTAATTGTTGGTGGCCATAGTCACACTTTTCTTCATGATGTCTATTATCAAAAATCTAAAAAAGGAAAAATGATTCCCATCGTCCAGGCAGGTAAACACGCACAGTATCTTGGAAAATTATTAATTGATTTTGATAAAAAAACAAAAAAATTTCAAATTCTAAACTACCAACTTCTACCGGTTAATAGAGACCACAAACATGAAGAGGTTGAAGAAAAAATTTATTACGCAAATGATGCTTTGTATGATCAGTTTGGTGCAGACTGGCTTAATGAACCACTTGGAGAATCCCTTATTACCCCTGTGCACTTAGGTGGAAAACCTGAGATTTGGTATCACTTTATTACCGATGCAATGGTTGAATCAATTGACGCGGAGGTAGGAGTTCATGTTTCCGCATTAAGTGGAGACAATTACCCCATCGGAAAAATAAGCAGGCGTAGTATTTATAATTCAAACCCGCGAACTTTTGAGTTTGATCGCCACTTTGGCTACAACATCTACTCTGCTAGAATAAGAGGCGTCTGGATCCCCATTGTGGCCAAAATAGCTCTTCGATTTGGGCTTCCACTTTATTTTAGTGGCCTTACTTTTGATTATAAAAAAATTGGGGATTCCCGATATACCCACAAATATAAAATTAAAAAGCTACGTATAAGAGGAAAAAGAATAAATCCATTTAGACACTACAAAATTGCTTTAAGTGAAGCGATAGTTCGTGGGGGTGAAGCTATTACTCCCTTTGTTAAACTTCTTTTAAAGTTTGGAGATGATTACAAAATTCCCATGTGGAGAGCAATAGAAGACAGAGTTAGAAACTACCGTGTCATCGATGATAATTATTTATCTAATCGCCCTCCCTATGATCGCCCAAATTACGTAGAGGTAAATAAATTTCGTTTATCGATTCCGGCAGCGAAAAGATAATCGTTATCTAAATATTTTTTCTCTTTTTGCCGAATAGGTT